>Ga0123357_10001534_pt1 | contig 24565 bp, 10 predicted proteins | sample TergutEmb28metaG_FD_89873 | JGI IMG/M metagenome (GOLD analysis project Ga0123357, IMG submission 89873) | Embiratermes neotenicus P4 segment gut microbial communities from Petit-Saut dam, French Guiana - Emb289 P4 | ecosystem: Host-associated > Arthropoda: Insects > Digestive system > Gut ...
ACACTTCTGGGACATTTTTATAAATATACTACACAATCTATGACAGTAGAATGCCAGCTGAAACTATCATGACACAATTCTCATGAAAGAACTTGGGGACACCATCTACAATATGACTGCTTTCATACAGCACTTAATAAGAAATGAAGAGCATTGACAGGCAACTATTTTACTGATCACGTGATGAACACCTGCAGCAACAATAGCCGATCACATGATTTCATCATAGTATGAGAATTATGGCACCCACTTAGAGTGTTGCCAACTTTTGAAGACAGAGACCTAATATTTAGTTGAAAAAAGTGAAATTTCAGGCCATAACTGTAACTCAAAAACTAGAGCTAAGCTGAAAATTTCTGTGTCATTTTCGAATTCAGCGGCATCAAATTAGTAAAGTTTAGCTAGTCTCATTTCCATAACATTTTGCGTGTTGAACAGTGTAATTGATCTTGTTACAATGCATCTCAAGGATTTGGTCAAATAAGGACAAGTAACAAGGGAAATTATTATGTATGGAATTCACATTTTATTCTTTGTGACATTTGTCTCATATGACCCTGAACCCCATAAGCAGTGTGATGCACCATACATCAATTGAGAGAAAACTATTACAATACATTTATTCATCAGCATATACAGTATAATCTATACAAGCAGTGAAAAATACTACTGTGATGTAACATTCAAATCATGTTCCACAGAGTCTTGCAGTCACTGGATTTAAAAGAAATATTTATTGTTACAGCTGTGTGACCGAAAATTCTGCTCTTGTAGGATACGATACTGGATCACACGAAATGGAATCCTCAAACACACCGCTCTGATAATTCAAAACTTGTACATTTGTGCCCGTTCCTTCCCATTTAAACACTGCACTTGAACATGTTTATAGTGAATTTTATGTTTTGCTGACCATGCATCCTGGTATGACTCTGGGTAAACGACCAACCTAATGCACAATTACGTTATATAATACGTTTATTATTATAATTCTCTACATGTTTTGAGCAAATCTGTGCTCATCATCAGGAGGTCAAACTGTATTAATACAGCATCTGTTGTAGTATTCTGAAATAAGTACGTGGTCTAAGTTACTAAAACATATTTACATCATGTTTATAAAACATTAGTAATAAAATCTGGATAAAACATGTAAGGATGTGGTATAGCCTTGCGTCTTTACGTTTGTATTGTGTTGTGTAGAGGTTGTATTTACATGATCATTAACATTTTATAAAAGTTTAATTGCATGTTATAAATGTCTAATTACATTAAATGATAGTTGTTGAGCCTACAGAAAATGCAACCAGAATTATTATGAGATTTTTTCTGGCATTTGTCTACGATTACATTACATTCTTGTATAGTTTTGTGTATCAAATTTAATAATTCTGGTTGCATTTCCTGTAGGCTCAACAACTATCACTTAATGTAATCAGACATTTATAGAATGCAATTAGACTGTTTTATAAAATTTTAACGATCATGTAAATACAACCTCTACACAAGACAATACACATGTAAAGATGCAAGGCCATACCACATCCCTACGGGTTTTATCCAGATTTTATTACTAATGTTTTATAATCATGATGTAAATATGTTTTAGTAACTTAGACCACTCACTTATTTCAGAATACTATATCAGATGATGTATTAATACAATCTGACCTCCTGATGATGAGCACAGAGCTGCTCAAAACATGTAGAGGATTATAATAATAAATGTACAAGGTGGTTCAAATATGACCGGGACTGATTTGTGTGTAAATATGGCGACATCAGTCCCGGTCACATTTGAACCACCTTGTATTATATAACGTAATTGTGTATCAAGTTGGTCATTTACCCAGAGATGTTTATAGTTGTCTTACAGCTCCTGTCATGAACATAAATAAGGAGCTACAATTTGATCATGAGAGTTGAATAGGCAGTAGCAGTATATGTTCAGAGAGTTAGTAAACACATAAGTCATCATCATTGTCATCATCATCATCATTGGCTCTACAGCCCTGGGTGGGCCTCGGCTTCCTCAAAACACGAAAGTACAAGAATTAATTCTGCTTGTCATGTTCAGCAAATCCCGCACGTTAATCTAGAAAAGACACCTCTTCTTTTTGATGTCTCAAAGTACATATATTCCTGAAAGAAAGAATTTATTTCACAATTCAACTAAACCATTGTTATAATTGTTGTCATAATTATATCAGGGGATAGTCCCATAAAGTTTGTTATGTTCTTGAAGGAAAATATTCAGAAATAAATTCTAGAATGGGAAGATATTTTAAGTTTTGAACAATGAATGTCTAAATGTTACATACCTACAACACGAAACTGAAATTCACTTTTCTTCTCCTTGTGACTGTTAACATGATTTGTAATTATAAGGTAGAATAAAAAGGGTTCATGGATGAATAAAATTTGAATATGCATTGATCACAGTTGTAACTACAGAAACAAAGTGATTTGCCAGGAGAAACACACTCCCCCACTAAATGACAAAAGTACAGACCAATTGGAAGAACAAGCAATCAAGTACATGCATTGAAAACACAACTGTAAAGGCCCATAAATATCTAAACTGCTTCATAGTCTGATGTTTATGTTAACTTTTCTGTTAAAGTAAGAAGTATAATTTTTACTAATAGATGTTATGGAATATAAGTATTATTTTTATACTTCAAAATATCAAAATATGTATTGCTATAACAAAATAATCCCTAGAGAGCAAAAATACTAAATATTTATTGTGTCAAAGATGAAATTAAGTGTTGAAGAAACAACACTTATTTCCTCTGCAGGGTACATTAGACAAGCAATTCACATACTGATGAATTTTTTAAATTGTTGGGTATGTGGCCAACTTAGATTTGTAGTTTTTAAAAAATTCTTCTATCAGATCACATACCACATTAAGCAAATATTTTCTATCTTACAAAATCATAATCCCGCTCTCTCTCTCTATCTCATGCCTGGATGAAGTGATGTATGCGAGTGCAAGGTAAGTAGCAAATGCAATTTAGGTCATGTGTGTCTTGTTTTTATTTGACTTACATGAATTTACATACATACATACATACATACATACATACATACATACATTCCATGGATCTGTAATACACCGGTATACTTATTTATAGTGTAAAATACTGCAAACTTTGATAAAATCAGTATTACAAATCATCTTTACATATAAAATATTCATCTACAGAGTAACAGAATTGTATATGTAGGTATTTTCTTAGGCCTGCTTTAAATTGTGCCTTGTCATTCTTGAGGATTGTCACACTAGGAGGTAAACTGTTAAACATGTTTATGGCAACATGGAACATACTTTTTGAAAACAAGATAGGTTGGCATTTGGTCTATGATGATGAAGCTTATTTCTTGTATTAATATTGTGTATAGATGAGTTTGCTGGAAAAATTTCCTGATTATTGGTAATGAAGTTAATTAATGACAGCATGTACTTGCATGGAAGAAGCAGAATCTCTAATTGTTTAAATAGTGTTCTACATGAGGTTCTGGGTTGTGCACCAGCCATAATTCTGAAGATTTTCTTTTGTAAAGTGAAAATCTTCCCACTGTTGGAAGAGTTACCCCCAAAAATTATTCCCTTTTTTATAACAGAATGAAAGTAAAAAAAGAAAAAGGTAAAGTGATCCTGTTATAGGCCCGGTGTGGCCCAGATGTTGGGTAGAGGTATAGCTCTACTCTTCCATGACCGCGCCACTAGAAGGGGGTGAGTGGTCAGCAGCACACCCTGGCTGCACTTTACCCTGGGAAAGACCCGGTACCTGTTTTACAGGAGGCTGGGTGGGTCCCAGGGCCGGTCTGGACAGGCGGAAAATCTCATCCCCACCGGGATTCAATCCCAGACCATTCAGCTTGTAGTCAGTCGCTATACTGACTGAGCTACCCAGCCCACAATAGAATGAAAGTATACACAGTAAATTGATTTGAGAGTGTTAATGTTACTGATATGGATGTTCAACCTAATAGCATAACATTGCTCCATTTTAACTTCAGAATGATTTGCACAATATTAATCTTCCAATGAATGTGATCATCAATTTATAAACCAAGAAATTTTGTGTTCACTGTTTTTTCTATATACTTTTCTTTACAACCAACATGTAATGTAGAATGTGCTGAATTCTTTGTTATGAATTTCATTATATTCATTTTATCTAAATTTACAACTAAATTACTAGCAGTAAACCATTTAATCATAAGAGAAAGAACTAAATTTGATACTGAATAGAAATAATTGAAATTTGTGCTTGAAATTATGACACTATTATCATCAGCAAATAATATTGGTTCTGATACAGAATTTATTCTCAGGGGAAGGTCATTTATGTATACAATGAACAACAGAGGCCCTAGAATTGATCCTTGGAGAAAACCAAATTTCAATATACCCCAGTCGCAAAAGAAAAAGACCTGAACCAATCTTCAGGCACTCCTCAAATTCCATAGAAATGTAATTCAGCTAAAAAAAATTCATGATTCACACAAGCAACACCTTTACCAAATCAATGAAAATTCCTCCAACATGTATTTTGTGGCTAATAGATTTGAATACACTATTTGTTAGTCAGAAGGCAGCGTCTTCAGCTGATATCTCTTTCCTAAAACCATACTGTTCTGTGACCAGTATGTTGTTTTTATGCAGTTGTTAACTTAATCTTCTGTGCATAGAATTCTTGAGTACCTCAGAAAACAACGTTAATAACGGGATAGGCCTGTAATTTGTCATACTAGCTTTGTCTGCTTCCTTAAAAGTGGTTCTTCTATTGCAATTTTAAGATGGTCAGGGAAAATACCTCTATATAGTGAGTGATTATAAAGAACAGAATAAAACAGAATGTAGCTTAATGGGTGAGTAATGAGAGATGCAGAACCTTTCAATATTTTACAACTTTTCATCATAACCTGATGATTTTTTGGGTTTTAGGGAATGTTTCATACTTTAATCTCAGTTTCAGTAACTGGGATTATTTTTATGCTGGGGAAGTTTCCAGGTAATTAATATTTTAGAATTTGGATAGCATCTCCTTTCTTTATTTGATGAATGTTCAATTTTTCAGTAATTGTTATAAAGAAATTATTGAAGGCTTTAGCAGCATATGTTTGATCCTGTAATTTTTCATCATTCACAAGTAAGGTGGGAAACTGTTCCAATGAATGTACTTTTCCTGTCTCTTTCTTTATAATGTTCCATGTTTTTTTATTTTGTTATGAGATTTTGCTATAAGTCTACAGTAATGTTGCTTCCTAGCTTCTTATATAACTTTTATTATAATTTTACAATATTTAGTATAATATGCTTTTGCTTTTGGATCCTTGTTCTTGGTGAAGACATACAGATTTCTTTCGTGTTTGCAAGATATTTTTATTCTTTGTGTAATCCAATCATTCTTGTCTTTCATACTTTTGTATTTAACTGGAAAACGAGCTTGAAAAATGCTTAAGAAAGTGCAAAGAAATGATTTAAACATATGGGTGGATCTTTATCTACACAAACAGATTCCCAACTTTCTTTTAAAGTAGGGTCTGCAAGTTCATGATTGTTTCAATGTCTAATAATCTGGTTTAATGTAAGATTAAAATACAGCTATGCTTATCTGTGGAATGGCTTGAAATTTTAGTTGGCCTTTCAAAACATTCTTAATTTGTGTTATAAATTGTGCTTTATCTATAATACTAAACTAATGAAACATTTTATCCACATGTTTTCTGTACATTCTTTTCCCAGCACAGACTTTTGTTTGTATTTGTGTTTGCAAGGAATGACTGTACTGGCACATAATTAAAAGGCATGGCATAGAATTGAACATTAAAAAAAAAGTACTGTTTTTTTTTAGTTCATTGTGTTGCTTATAATTTAGACTGGATTTCTTAACAGACTATCTTACAGAATTAATATTTGTGTTACTCACCAGAAGAAATGCAGCTCCAAGTATAACAGCCTTCATTTCAGTTGTCACCTCAATGGGAGGAAAAGTCACAGTGAGTTTATAGTCAGAAGACATGCCATCCCAGGCATGAACAATACTTCCTAAATTATTTGTACAGTCAGGAGATAGAACCTGTAATAAGAACTGGTTTTTCAAAATCAGAACTGCAAACTATGCTATATTCATAGCAACAATCCAGATTCTACACTGTATATGCAGATTTGTCTTAATGAATCTGGATAACCAAGAAATCTTATCATTATTAAGTTTAACTGCCACATGATGGTTGCTCTGTCTTATTAATCTCAACAGTACCAAGTTTGTGTGCTGCCCAACTGGATGGGGTCTTTATGATTTTAATTTCTGTGCACATATTTAATTGAAATTTCACAGATTTTTAACTGTTCTTAATATCTACACTGTTCCCATTATTTTGACATCAATATGCAGCTTTATATAAAATAAATTTTCTGCTTCAACTGGACAGGTAAGGATTTGTATATGTGTAATATCTTTGCATCTTCCTGCATCCCTTACAAAGTCTGTCAGCTCCCAATACCATACACCTCATCATCATCAAAGATGTGGACAACTTCCTATTTATCCAAATATGCATTTCCTTTCTAAAACAGCTGCAGACAGGTTCTCACTTATCATGAACTAGAAAAGTTAAAACTTATTGCAAAATTATATGGCCTAGACATGGATAATTTTGAACTTCTATCAATCTTACCTCTATCTAGTGCCAAGGTCAAGAATTTGTGGGGGCTATATGTCTACTCCCTTGTGAATTTTTATGACATGGTATGTAATTAATCACAGGGAGAAGCCTGCCTTTTGCCTTGTATCTTTACAGACAAACTTATAATGTAAAATTATAATTTAAATTAGATATGATACTGACATCAAATTTAGCCTGGTAGTCACCACCACAGCAACCTATTGCAGATGCCGGTCCCTTCAAACGATAAATAACTTGTCCAGTTGAATCTTTCAGTTGGAATAAGGGATATGATACAGACCATTCTTGTATCACACTGCCTGTATGCAGGTCAACATCAGAATACACATCTAGTTCCTGAAAAGGAAAGAGATATGTGACAATTTCTCAAACAAAAAAACACCTACATACATACGTGACAAACACCATTACTTTACTGGTGACTCTCAAAACCAGTGACCTTCATGTGTACAACATGATTATTTGTGACATCTCAAAATTTTACTGAACACAGTATTATGTGAAGAGTATATTTTGTAAAATGTGTCAAAAAATATGTTTAGGCACTTAGGTAAAGTGGGCATTAAAATAAATTACAAGGGAAGTCAGAAAGTAAGGCTCCCTATTTTATTGCCACCAAATAACCTCACATAGTGAGATGCCTCTTTATTCGCTTATTACACTTCACTTCATTTATTTTTCCACATAGTCACCTTTTCTGTTGAGACACTTGTCTAGGCAGGAAATCCATTTCTCAAAACCCTGTTGATAGAAGGGGGGATCCTGACCATGCAGCCATGTTTGCATCTCATGATTGACATCATCATGTGATTTGAATCTCTTGGTATGAAGATATTTTTTCATGTTGGGGAAGAGATGAAAGTCCAAAGGTGCCAGATCCAGGCTGTAGGGTGGGTGTTCAAGAATTTCCTAGCTCCATCGTTCCAAAAGATTCACTGTCACATGAGCTGTATGCGGTCGGGCATTGTCATGCAACAACAGCACCCTCTTGTCTGACATCCGAGGCCTCTTGCATTGAATAGCTCTCTTAAGTTTTTGGAGAGTGACCTGATAAGCAGCAGAATTGACTGTTTCATTAGGAGGAGAAAAGTGCAACAGAAGCACAAAATTCATGTCCCAAAACACAGTTGCCATCAGTTTCCCAGAGCTGGTTGATGTCTTGAATTTTTTGATGGTGGGAGACCTTGGAAGTTTCCATGCCACAGATTGCACTTTTGTCTCAGCACAGTACTGGTGCACCCACGTTTCATCCCCAGTAATGATTTGCTCCAAGAAATCCTCACTATGACCATTAAAGTGGAGGAGATGAGCGAGGAATGCACCCTTACGGTTTTTCTTGTGGTCCTCTGTCAGATGTCGAGGGATCCACCTGCTGCATGCTTTTCTATACCCTAAACGTTCATGAACAAAATCCCAGATTGTGCCATGTGAAAGATTAAACTGTTCTTCCAACTATTTAAGCAACACTCCTCGATTAGCATTCACAGACTCCTCAGTTGCAGGGACCTGCCACTAAATTAACCAACACCATCTTCGCACATGCCGCAGTCATCCCATTTGAGCCATAAACTGCTTGAATTTAATGATGAATTTCAATTGGAGCTGTCCCTTTTGCCTACAAAAACCGAATAACTGATTGCACCTCTTCTTGCATGCACGCATGCGCGCGCGAACACACACACACACACACACACACACAAACACACACAAACACAAACAAACACACATAAACACACACAAACAAACACACACAAACACACACAAACAAACAAACAAACACACACACACACACACAAACACACACACACACACAGTGTACCCATTGCGGAACCGCGTCATCCATGAAAATTGCGGAGCTTGAGCTACGAAAAGTGTTTACATCTAGCTACCAATGTCTGAACTTTAAGTGAATAAAGCTGCATCTCACTATGTGAAGTTATTTGGTGGCAATAAAACAGGGAACCTTACTTTCTGATTTCCCCTCATAAAATGAACTGAACTTTAATGAATGTTAATGTAATATGCATCACACATGAATTTTCATCAAAGCATTTAAAAAAATATCCAAAAATGCACGTTACTTTAAACCTTACAATGAAACAAGTACATACCAAAATCAAAATGTTTCAGTACAATTTAGTCTACAGAAATTATAGTATAAAATCCATTTAAATGAGTCTCATCATTTCTGCAATGTTACTGGGGTACAAAGACAGAATGACAGATGAATATAATAAAATTATTGAGTGATTTTCAATATGTACCTTAAAGTATACTACAATTGGCATCTTTTCTCATGGTGCTAATGACTTACCTGAAGGCAGCAACCACACAGCCAGCTACTACAGGCCAACTTCCTCCTAAGTCGGATAGCTTCCTGTTGACTGTGGTCAAATAATCGCATCTCAAATGCCCGGCTGGAGGAACAACACACGCGTTGTGTTGTGCTGGAACTCTCTGCTGCTATGTACAATGTTTCACCTTGTGGTACCTTCACTTCAAACCTATTCTCTGATTCTACATATGCCAGAACTGAGGAAATAAGATTTACCATATAAATACAATTCCATTTTAGAAACAGGACAGTGACCATGTATTTGGGAGACACTTAGATGGAACTTTTGCATTCTCAACTCCCTCCACAATAAGCTTTCAGTTTTTCCAGACAGATGCTATAATGTAACATAATATAGGGTATCTGCAAACATCATTTCCCCTCTTTCATCTCCACAGGGCAACCCAACAACCTAGCTTTTCACCTGCTATGACAGACTGACAACTCAACCAACTTGTCTCATCACAGGAGTTCAGCTGCATTAACAAATCTAGCAAATAAAGCTTAGAGGATCTTCTGACAATCTATGTTATGAGAATCTGGTTTAAAGAAAAAGGACAAATGTAACTGTTATCTTCATTAACCTCTTAAATGAGACAGGTTTGTAATTTTTATATATAAATATATTTATTTCATTACAAAAGTAACATATATTCCATCCCACCTGACCATGGTGGTCTACAAAATATTTCACTATGGTGAGGAGTGGAAAGGTATCTTTTCTATTTATGCTTTCCCTTTTCTGGCCCAATGCCTTAATATTCAACAGCAATCAGACTTTTTATTTTGAATTCAAATTTTATTCTTCTTGTTCCACATTTTTTAGACAACACAAGGACAGCACATATTTTTAAAATATGTCCTTTGCAAATCAGCATTAACATTCATGTACTGTAATCTCTTTATTGATTTCTTTCATCTTATCTGTCTTATGTCATAGTTTTGTGAATAAGATACATATTTTACATGGTGTACAAAATATTTTTTTCAACGAGCCTTTCATGAAAAACATGATACAGTGTGAATGTGTTTATGGACCTGTACTGTCAAAAGTAAATTCCCTTTCAAACTTTTGACATAGATAGCCTATGCCCGATTTAAGGGAAATCCACTTTTCAAAGCTGAAACAAGTGTATGGACAAGATGATGGGCATCAGCTCCACTTTATGTTTTCATGTTTTGTGTCCAATGAAAATAATGCATGAGGAATATAGTAGATGAATTCAGCAACAGACCTCCATCTGCCACACATACAGAGCATGAAAAATGTTACTTTTAGGGCTCCTGATATGTAAGTGATTGTGTTATTTTGGAGTTTACATTTTATCCATACAAACTAAGATGCTTCCTGGGAAAACACAATGTCAGACCTGCCCAGGTAGAACAAATTAAACACAAATTTATAGAACAGAGATACAAAATGATAACAACTTACTGTCAACAAGTTCAACTGTCTGCTGGATATAGAGATCATTGACACCTCGAAGAAAGTCCAAGCCAGAAGGGGGCACCATATGATTTGCTGTTGTTGAGCGCCAATCCACTATAACAATGAACATTACATTTTATTTCAGCTTCAACATCAGTGGTACTCAGAACAACGATAGGCAATTACTTGTTCATTTATAATGTCATACAAGGAAGGGTAAGATTAAATCAATGAGTAAAATATTTCAATATTTATTGTCACTCTTTATTCTTATAATAAAAGCCAACAAGATGCACCATTTCTCAACTTTATTTTGGTAATGAACTCTACATGTTTTGGACAGATTTACTGTCCATCATCAGGAGTCTTAATACTGTATTCACAGCAAATGATATTTGTCATACTAGTTCTGTTAACTGTCTGCTAGCAAGGTCCTGACATTGTTAGAAGACAGTCAACATCACTAGTATGACAAATACATTTGCTGTGAATACAGTATTAAGACTCCTGATGATGGACAGTAAACCTGTCCAAAACATGTAGCATTCTCTACTAAAATAAAGTTGAGAAATGGTGCATCTTGTTGGCTTTTATTATAAGAATATATCACGATACATGGTCCTGTGAACGTCAAATTAGTCACCCTTTATGTCTATGGAAAGTTTTGTACCAGATTATATTTACTTCATATTTACTATTCAAATAAAGCATTTATGCTTAAACACCTTCATCATTTCTACCTACCACACATATTCAGTGTCTAAGGTATACAACAGAGCACATTATAAATGACAAATGGGACATATGTATAATTACTAATTATTGTTACATGTATGTTATGGCTATGAATTTAAATAGTACAAAAATAATATTAACTCCTGCAACATGTCTTAGCTGTTGGATTATACCAACTTCCACAACAAAAACATGGGGACATAATACTGTAATCTTTCTGGTCTATGATTTTCAATCATCCTGGCCTCTGTCAGCATGGCTGCTATAAACATAGGAAGCCACAATTCAAAAGGAGGACCCAATGTATGGGATTTTCATTCTGCCCACTCTCCCAACCCTCCCCCCCAGCAACAGATGAGAGTGAAGAGCAAGATGGTCAGTAAAAATGGTTCTACAATTTAATATAGCATCACATTCTGCACATATACACAGTTCAGTCGTTATTAGTGATGACAGAAGGAATACACACATAGAGAAATATGAAGTGAATCTTCCTAGATTCAAATGCAAGATCTTCTATACAAGGCTGGAGCCTCGCCCACAGGCCTTCAAGCCTCCCTCTAAAAATCTAAGATTTTTAAACATTCATGACCACTGGCTGCACCAATCCAGTGTTCTACCACAGTGTCCACAGAATAACTGACAGACATTCAGGGTACATATTTTACATCAAGGGTGCATATTCTACATCAAGGGTGCATATACAAATAATTCAATATAAATAGCTGAGATAGCTCAGTCAGTACAGTGACTAGTCCATAGACTGCATGACAGAAGAATTGTGGTTCTATGTAGAATCAAAAGATTTTTAATTCTCTGAAATGTCCAGACCAGCTCTAGGGCCCACCCAACCTCGAATTCAATGGGCACTTGGGCTCTTTATGCAGGAGTAAAGCATGCTGAGTGTGAAGCTGACCTCTGAGCCCCATCCACTGCTCAGGTAAGAAATAGATGAATGGAGATATTTCTCCACCTCTCTCAACATACCATCATGGCAGGCACAGAGACTTTACCTCCACCTTTTTACCCTTCAAAAATAAATAAACAAATAAATTAATATGAAAGATAGAAAGAAAGAAAGAAAGAAAGAAGCAGGAATATTAGAAATATAGTGTGAAACTGCCAGTGACTGATTCATGAAAGATAAATAGTTTTGGTAGTCCTGATTGATTTAGCCTGGGGTTAAGATATATCATGCAAATTCACATCCTGACAAATTCAGAATGGTAGCTGGAAATCCTCAATCAGGTTATTTGGCCTACGTAACAGCACCCTGGAGGACAAGTGGCATTATGTATTACAAACTATTATAACAAGACACAAAACTCACCATCACACCTGGAGAATTAACAACAACATTGCAATATGATCAATGGATGTACTCAGCCACCAGCAACTAGAATGATTGATTGATAGTTTCACTATTGCGCTGAATATGAAATCCAATTATCCTTACCACCAGTTTTCCAAAAATTTGTAGTAATATTGTCCTCCCATTTATATTGTGGCTTTCCTAGAGGTTTTCCTGTCAAATTCTGTAACTATACCTTGCTTTCTCCATCTTCACCACATCCAAGCCTGTTGTAATTGCCTTGACTTCAAGCATTACAGATTACTAGTTATGCATAATCATCAATTCCAAAACATTTTGCTTAGACTTTTTTTTTTTACCAAATACTTGCTTACAGCAACAGTCATCTGCCTCTTACAATCACACATAATCAAGTGTTACAGCAATACTCTTACATGTCGAAATTGGGATGGGCCGCCGATTTGGATTTACATCTGCAAGAAAAATGTAGCATTAATAGAACTGTATCCATCAAATGTTTTAATATTACTGAAAATGGGCAGCTATTTGTGACTAAATTTATGAAATTAACAACTGGGGATTAAGATGTTTATAATTCTCACTACATTTGTCTGCTGAGCATGCTTAGTGTTGACTATAATAACTAAGAAATGCATTTGTTTTTCTATGGAGACAAGATGAAGTGTTACTGTAATTCAAAACCAAACGAAAAAGACATTGTAAGGCAGAAGAGATCAGAGGTTTCATGAGTTGCCCCATTCATAGCATGGAAATGGTTAATCGGATACAGAACGAAATTTACAATTATTATCCTCCAATATTTACAGTACGGGAAACAATGAAACAAATTTTTCCGTTAACTGTCTTATTTTGGTATGACATTCTAAGTTAGTATTTTGTCAAATGAAACATTTCCATTAATTAGAGTTAAATAACAATCTGTATACCTGTGGTTGGCTGAGCTGTGATGACAGTCCGCTGCGTGAAGACTGGCATGTCCAAGTACTCTACCACAACCAAACAAAACAAAAAAAAAAAGTCAAAACCATGTTTAACACATTTTATCTCAGTAATTAACCAACTTGATGCACAAAATTTTTGTTTTACATTAAGTTTATTTTATGCCTCTACATGTTTCAAGCACCATGTGCTCATGCACAGGTTGAGAGAGGACTCTCTCAACCTGTGCACTAGACAACCACCTATAGGTGTGATGATACCAGAGGCTGTGTAATGCAATTTTGACCTCCTGATGATGAGCACATGTGCTCGAAACATGTACAGGCATGAAATAAACTTACCGTAAAACAAAAATTTTGTGCATCAAGTTGCTTAATTACTGAGATAAATATACTGAGATGCACGGTCAGCAAAAGGTCAAAAATGTTTAACACGTGTTTATGTACACTTATCAACAATTTGTATGCCAGTTTTACAATAAATATAAAAGTACAGGCAAAAGAAAGGATGACTGGAATAAAAATATCTTGCAAACATTACAGGAGTCGATATACATTCAAAGGAAACAGTAATGCTCCAAAACTACAAGTGTTGTACATTAAGCAGTGTACAATTTTTATTAAGGTTATTAAGTATGCTAAAACCCATCAATACAGTAGATTTATAGAAAAATTCAATAATAAAATAGAAACTACATGGACTATTTTAAAATTATTGTTGCCTTTTGTACCAAAATTTTAGTTCTTTCCCAAGCCATAAATGAACATCGAACACATGGACCACTGTATTTATATATAAAAAAGGCAATGTACATATAACATAATATTGAGACGTGTTTGCATAACCACTGTTGCCATGGAAAAGCAATAAGTATTAAATATTATGAAAGCGTGTGTCTGTATTCTTTACTTAGTTATCTGGCATGAAAATCACATATTTTCTGCATCATAGTATATTGTCATCTGTGGCCTGTCTGGCTCTACCATGTTTTCTTCCACATTATCTCATAAACGGCATGATTTTGGGGGAGAATGTTATTAAACATAAAATATGTGTGCCGGTTTTCTCTGAAACATTTCTGAATCCAAAAATATTTGAATGAGATATTGTCATAAATGTACATGTAAAGTAGTTGTTATCCTTGTCAGAGTTGAATGAAACTTGAATTTTCTTGACAGATGTTAGAAAAATACTCATATATCAAATTTCACAAAAATCCATCCAGTGGGACCCGAGTTGCTCAATGTGGAAGAACAGACGAACTTAATAGTCATGTTTCGCAATTTTGCAAAGGTGCCTAGAAGGAGAGAGGGAAAGTACATTCAACCAAATACATGTCCTTTTTATAAACAATACAAAATTGAAGGATCCAGAAAACATGGCTTATGTTTTCAACAATTTATTTCTGAATTACTGAAAGCTTTTAGTTAAAATAAGTCAGTAAACAGATTTAAGGTGCCCAAAAAAGAAATAGCCAGTGGATGCATTTGTTGGATATGTGACAAGGAATAGATGCCACAATGAAGCCATATTCCTTGCAGAAATCAGGATTTGCGAAGGATGTGTGACTGGAGTAGTTGTCCATGATCAGAAGTGTAGGGTTCTGAATAGAGGACTGATGATTGCAGACTAAATGTTTGAGTCTCATGACAACCACATCTTCCTTCATCCATCCTGATTTTGAGCAAACAGATAGTTCCAAGGGGATCTTCACGAATCAGTAGTGGTCGAAAATGAATGGTACCAACAGTCCACTGGAGCTCACGGAACATGGGAGTAGCTATTACTCAATATCGTAACCACTTAACGAAATGTGCTTTAAGAAAAACAATTTTGCATTCTTTTAATTGTAACTAGCAATGACAGGCTGTTGTTGTCAGCAACAAACAACAAAATGAGGTATGCTAACACTGACGGAACTCATTTTAAAGACCTATGTACTCCAAGTTGCAGGAGATTGAGATGGGCATGCTGTGTGTCATAAATGGGGGAGAGGAGAGGTGTGTACAGGGTTTTGGTGGGGAAACCTGAAGGAAAGAGACCTTGGAACACCTAGGTGTGGATGGGAGGATAATATTAAAATGGATCTTACATAAATCAATCAGAGGACGTGGATTGTATTGTTCTGGCTCAGGAAGGGAGCAAGTGGCGGGATTTGTGAATGCGGTAATAGAATTCCTGGTTCCATAAAATGAGGGGAATTTCTCGAGGAACTACTATAGATCTTTGGAATGAGCGAAATAAATAAATGAATTAAAAAATAGATATAAATAAATATAACAAGGTGCCAGATCACATAAAATTACTGGACAAGATCTTATCTTTTAAAGGCAAGTTGAGATCATTTCTGTTGCCACATGCATTTTATTCAGTGGAAGAGTATTTGTCACAGTGATTGCATTTGGATAATATTAGTAGATGAGTTTGACAAGTTGCATCTAACTGCAAAAATTCTGTATTGCTATTTATTATATTATATATTGGTTGGATGTCCACATATTATAAGTTGTGTTTTGTAATATACAAATTGTAAACTGAAATTGGTGTGTCCAATTTTACATGTGTGACTGAGTGGATGAACAAATAAGGTAAGGTAAAGTAGTCCCTGCACAGGCCCTGAGGGTTCCAGGACAAGACAATCGTCACATGAAGGTGATCAGGTTGTCGGGCCTACGCACCGGCCGTCTTTACCCCCCCCCCAGGAAATATTAAATATTTCTGGTACTCATTTCTGTTAAAGGGTGAGTCATTATATCAATGAAAAATTCCAATAACGCTATGGGGAATCGAACCCGCGACCTTCCGGATCAACCAACTGCGCCGCCGCGTACCCCCACACCCTCTACTCCGGATGAACTAAACTAAATAAACTACTGACTTTTCAAGAAGGATTCTAATCCATTGTGCTAATTGGCTAGTTAGTTAGTGTTCTCCGATTTTAAGTTTCGCCTTTTGACTTTTCTTCCGTTACGCTTATGGCCACAAGTCCTGATGTTTCACACTCGAATGCCGACATCGATTCGCGGAAGGGCGGATAGCTTCGGCTGTTTGCATACGCGATTAGATATATCACCCATATCGCTCTGAAGCGAAATATACACACCGAACGTTCGAACGTTTTTCGTGAAGGAAAGCAGTAACAGAGCCAACCTATACAAATACATACAACACACAGAACAGCTGTATAGTTACACAGTTTTCAACGCTGACACTGTACCACAACGAGATTACGTTTATTTTAGTAATATTACATTTTAAAAACTCTTCATGTGAACAAATTTTATCTACCGGTACTTGACACGGACAGGTGCTTTCTACTGAAGGATAATACGAATGTAACATATGTTTAAAAGACTTTTAGAATCTAGTCAATGCAGCAGAACGCAACAAAGGACTACAAATGCGTGACATCGGCAGAACAATGCAGTTACAGTTACAAAAAATCCGATATAAAATAACCATACAGGCGCAACAATATGATAAAAAAGTGTGTGCAGTTGGCGAAAAGGGTCAAAGAAGAAAATAAATAAGACACAACCGTGAACAGACAAGTAACCTTACAATATACAGAAAAGACAGCTGGTATATGCCATATATTAAATTAGGAGGCAATGAAGACGATGTAGTATCATTGAAAAGCGTATGTCTTTTCATAAAACCTTGAATTATTAATAAATAATGAACAAGACAGAAGGTTGAAGAAAGTTGTCGTGGCATAATTCAAAGTACAATCCCGGTATTAGACCGTACGACCTTAGGAAAACCATACACACAACACCTAGGGCACATGTAGCAAAAATGCTCAGCATTCAACCACGACATTGTGTTTTACAGCGTTAAAACACATTCCGTTTGTAGCAAAATTATATTAGGCTGATAAAACAATGTTAGTCATAAATCTCTGTACGAAATTTAATCAAATTCGTTCCAGAGCAGCATCAATAAACGTGGTCAGACTGACGTACGGAGATGAGTTTTGAAACGTACAAAGACATATCAAAACTCGATGAAGACAAAGAAACAATTTAGAAGACAGTACGTGTTAAAGGATATTTGTTGCTATAGTTAATTCATTCATATTTGAAAGAATGTTGATTTTTACAACTTCACTGTCTAACTCTTCATCAATGCTAATTGCGAACTCTTTTTTATCACTGCCTCACACATCATGTATGCATTAATCCCCCACAGTCATTGTCATCCACATGTCGTACCTACGTATGCAGCAGCTGGCGAGCGATGGCCATGATTTTCGTTTCCTTCAAATCTACCGAATCCTGAAACAAATGCATCGAATACTTGGAGTAATTTAGACACATCTGCAAAATATGTAGCTGAGCAAAACTAGAAATAAAGGACCACAAACACCAGACTTTGTAATACCAACGAATTCTTCGACACCGTAAAATTCATTGTCTCAATACCATTATTATGAATTAAATACTGTAATTACACCTTCAGCGTCTTTGCAAACCGCAACTATCATATCAGCGGTTAACTTTAACACCACAAAGGAAGACCTAATACAAATCAAAATGAATTTACCCTAGAATGTGTGTTCTTAATAATGTCTGGATTTTAAAGGTATCGATACAGTTTAGTAAATTAAAACCCCACTAAGACATAAACTTCAGCGATAATTTCAAACAAGGTCAGCATAAATCCATAAGAGTATAAACCCAGAAATATGAAATGCGTCCAAGGTGTGACATTAAGAAGTATGCCTCATTTGAAACTACCTGGCAAAAAATGGAATTTCAAGTGCCGTGTTGGCGAAATGAAGGAAAACACATATGGGGAGAGGGCTCTGCAACATATAACAAACAAAGATAGGCAATGTACGTACAGCGCACATTTCTCATTCAAAGAAGAGTTCAGGGAGATATTACCATAAATGTACATAGGTGTTCACGTAAAGTACCCGCTATGCTTGTAAGCTACTAATGAAACGTGGGCGACAGATATCGGAAAAATTCTCAAGTATCAAATTTCGTGAAAATCCTTCCAGTGGAAGCTTAGTTGTTCCATGCGGACAGACAGACATGACGAAGCTAACAGTAGCTTTTCGCAACTTTGCGAAAAAGCCTAAAAAGTACCCATACCAGTAGGTGGATCTTAAAACCAAATAAATTCATGATAATAATCTTCTAAAAACGTTTCTAGAATTAAGTTTAATGAAAATATCTAAAAGAACACACACAAAGTTAATTTAAGAATTCAACAGAACGGTCCTTAAAATGAACGACGTTGTCCCTGTGCTTAATTACCCACCATGCCATGAGGACGCATCAGAAGTCGAGGTACAGGTCCACGAATTCTTACCTCACACCCCTTCGTTGCTTAATCTCCATTGAAAGAGCTCCGGATGCTCACTGGGTAGGAGGCTGGATGGGCTCTAAGAATGTCTGGAAATTGTGGCGAAGAGGTTAGTTTTTGTTGATAGGAATGGCACCTAGACCGTCCGTGCAATAGCTTAGTCACAGAACGGTCACAGCTCCACCCATGACCAGGTTGAAGACGATAGCATTCATAGTGTTGGTCCACCATACCAAGTTTCGTCCAAACTGGTCACGTAGTCAATATTACCCTACTCTGTGCCTTGCAACCGATAAGACACATGAACACGACGAAACCAGTAACCTATTATTTTTAAAGCGTATTTTGAAACGCACCTGCTGCGAATATTTTTAAAGCTCAATATGTTAAAGTGGTGTCAATATGCTGCTTCCTCGTATCTCTTGCTCACTGCATATGTTCACCCTACAGCAGGGGTGCCCAATTTTCTTCAGTCGTGAGTCACACGATAATAAATGTGTGCGCGCGCGCCGCTAAAACGTTTTACTGATAGCAATAGTGGGCACAGCTTACTAATTATTCAGACTTTAGGAGTAACACAAGAGCAGCCACATCAACTTGATTTGTAAAAATGCGCACTTACTGGTCGATGTTTATCAAGTCAACGAAATTACTTGCCTTTAACAGAAAACAATTCTCTACTGGCCTTCTTGTTCATGTGCAATAATTAGTTCTCTGTTTTGGATGGGGGGGGGCTCAAAATTTCAGGATGATCGCATGCCGGATGTTTCGGCTTTACAAGCAACCCGCCATAAGGTCGTGGTTCTAAGAAAAGTTCAGCGGTCAATTTATTTAACAGGATTTGAAAGTTACTACACGCTGAGCTGCAACAGTAACGTTTTCCTGAACCATCAACGAACTCCCATTGACAGTACTATCGTTTCAACAGCACAGCCAAGCCACTTTATTTTTTTGGTTTCTACGCGGTTTTACGCAGAATGAAAAGTATACACGCATAACGCCGTGGGGCGGTTCATTTACAAGTTTTATCTACGAGACTGAAGAATTTATATTAAATTTAATACTGGCAATTTGACACTACATTTCTTAAATGGTTTTATTTTTGGTCCCTTGCTGCGTGTTTTACGTGAAATGCAAACGGAAATTTATCAGTTTCTCAAATACTGTTCGTCATGCACAAAATTTACACCGTAACATACTGAATAACAACACAGGCTCCGTTGTGATTTTACCATCAGAAACTATGCACGGTAGGCTTCGTCCGTTTTAGAGCCCTGCAACATTCGTATCCGACCTCCGTCCTTTCTTCGGGTGACCAAAATTTTGCCATAGTCTACAGACACGCCTTGCGACTTACACAGTGTCTTCTATCCAATGAGTATAGCGACTAAGCCACGTGCTGGACGGTCTGGTGATCGCATCCCGCTAAGGGCTACAGAATTTCTCTTCTCTAAAGCGTCCAGATGGACCCTGGGGCCCACCCAGCCTCCTATTCGATGGGTACAGGGGTTCTTTTCTGGAAGTAAAGTGGACGGAGGCGGGAACTTAACCACTCACCTCCATCTAGTGCCGAGGTTAGGAATGAGCGGAGCTATACCTCTGCTCCCCCTATATGCCTTCATGGTATGGACAAGACAGACTACTTCACTATCCAGTTGGTACTGCAGCCTGCGCATGAAACTGACCACTCACTTCTAACCACATGGAACTTCACCTCTACTCCCCCATAAGACTTCATGTCATGATGCTTTACAAAGACCACAGACATCAATAACTCTGGCCCTGTGCATTCTATGAAAGTGTATGGGGAAGAGGAGGTAAAGCTCTACTAATTCTTAACCTAAACAGAGGCGAGATGCCATCTTCACGCCCTGGGAATGTGGTACCGAATGCTGGGAATGTTGGGTGGTCTCCCAGAGCCAGTCTGGACATTTTGGAGGAAGGAAAAAATCTCTTGCCCTTGCCGGGAATCAAACCATGATTTCTCGTACGTCCAGCCCACAGCTTAGTTGTTAAACTATCCCCAAGCTAGGTGTAAACATCTGCCACATTTTATCTTGTTCTGTGTAGGAAAATGTATTGTTGCCAATTCTTTTTGTGACCATCACTTTTAATGACAATTCTATCTGAAATATTTATGACTGAAGAATAAAAAACCAACTAGATGCCACTTATTATTTTATTGTACTTCTTATAGGCTCAACATGTTTCGGGCACTACTACGCCCATCATCAGGAGCTCGCGACTATGATGTTGATTACCACATTGGTCGTTTTGTTGTGTAAAGATGGAGGGGTTAGTGTTAATGTAAATTTATGATTCTTAGTTGTGTTCAGTGTGATGTTCTTTGTCAATTTGTTGTAGCTAGTAACGTGTTTCTGTTAATATTAATAGTTGTGATCTTTTATGAAATATTTACGTTCCTGTTACAATCTTATTTCACTCAAAGTAGCACAAATGATGTGCCTATGACCCTTACTGGGTACTTCCAGATTAAATCATAAAGTATTTTTCTTTGATATGGCATACACTTAACAAAATGCAACCTGGTGCACAGAGTATTCTGATTGGTGTTCATCTGTGCTTCATGAGGGGGGGGGAAGTTCAATTCCTTTACAGTAGTAGTGCTGAATACTTTCTAATCTAATTTTCATGGTTCATCCAAACCCCGAATGCCCTCAAAAGGTGTAGGCAATTCATGAACTAAGGTATGGAAGCTCAGTAATTTGAAGTCCAGGTGCAATAAACACTGACGTGATACAAATCTTGTATGTAACAAATCACTGGCGTAGTGTATCACAAACCAAGGCTGGTCCAGCTTGCTATCCTTTCAGCCACCAGCATCATATCAGTAATTAGGAGTCATGAAGTAGAACATAGTCATGTTGGGAGCTCACAAACTTGTGCCTGTCAGCTCCCAACACCTGGTATGAGGGTCAGGGTTGAATACCCCATCACCTCTATTTTGATTCTAATCAGTGATAGTGTAGTGCAAACCTGAGTAATCCAAATTCTGGGCATTAAGGATTTCTTGGTTGCCATCCACCTCTTCCGGCCGAGTGTCTGCAGCAGCTGTAGCCATTTTAAAATCTAAAATAACTTCTGATTTCCTTCACCACTGACACCTTCAGCAGAAAATACTTTTGTTACACTTTTAAACAATTTTTAACATAGCAATTTGCTCTCACATGTTTATGAAGTATTTACTGAAATTATTAAAGTCACACTCCACTTGGAGACCTACAGTTCTTTAGAACTGTTGCCAGACTAGGAATCTAAAATAGGTGAAATGGCAAAACTGACAAGATTAATGCAGATAAAGAGCTCACAATCTCTCGGAAACAATAACAGATAAGGTCCACCCATTCTACAGCATTCCTCAGCCTGATGTTCCTTTCCTACGTCACCATTAAAAACACCTAATTTATTGTGTCCTGGTGGGCAAGATTTAAACTTTGATAAGCTTTATCCTTCACAGATCAACATTCCAAACCACAATACTGCCTGACACCTTGTTATCTTATCACAGAGTGAATTTCTTATCTCTCACATGTGGGATGTATGTTCATTTGTATCCGTGAAAACACTTCCAGGCTCAATAGAATACAGTTTTTGAACTCATGAATTCAAATCCAAATTAACTACACACTAATGCAGCCCTGATGCCTCATGAACACCAGTTACTTTAAGACCCAGTCTTTGATTTCCCGTTTTAATAGCACACTGGAATGCGCTCATAATCATGCACTTAGTCCTACCACCTTTCTCTCATTTTTCCAGAAGGTATTTTGCCATACATATTGCAACAGAGTATCTTCTTAGGAAAGCAACTATCAGCACTCTGTCACACATGCCCTGTCCCCCACAGTCATTTTAATTAGTCAGAATCATACAATTGATAACATTTGTATCTGCATGTTATTCTCATTTGTAACTCCCTGCTGAGGATGGTGTACAGTCATCAGATCTGTCTGTCTGTCCATCAAGTCACAAATATACCTTGCTTGTGTTAAGCTATTTAATAACACTTCTCAGCTCCTTAGGTTATATAGCATTAAATGGTCAAATGAGTGTAAGAGATAAAATGGAAAGGATGAGGAAGACACAACACCAGTCTTTGCCTGAATGGAATGAGGGAAACTACAAAAAGAAAAATTTCAGGATAGCTAGAATCCAGTCAATATTTGAACTTGAAGCCTTCCAAATAAGAAGCCAGGGAGTTAATCTCTTGACCACAATGTTCATCTCCTGCTTGGTTAGCCTCACAGATGGCTGCATTATGTTGCTACAGAAAGTCCTTTTCCTCCAACTAAGCACTAATATGAATGTTACTAAAGTTTTCTTGCACATTACCTTTAAAAGTAAACCCTAGACTTATTTGGCACATGGCAGAAAATATTCATCACCTCTCTTACTGCTTAAAAAATTTCAAAATGATTTACTTCCAATGGTAATTTTTCATCTGCTTTGAACACCATACTTGAAAATGTGCCTTTTTACAATGAATGTCACCTCTTCATAAATGATTTAGGATCTAGGACTGTAAATCATCAGCAAGTATTGTTCTTTGTAAGGTCATTGTTTTACAACTATTACTGAAGACATAACTTAATACAATAACTGCTCAACAAAAACTGTAAAAAGTGAACCTGCCTATGAGAAGGTGGTAGCCACTGTAAGTAATGACTGTTCAACATTATTACTTAAATAGAGACTGTAAAGAGTAAACATGCATTGTTTATTGCAATTAACAACCTCAAGTGTTCCTAATACCTTAAACATTCATAACTGGGAAACCTGTAACTGTTAATTTCTGACTTCTAGTAACATTCTTGAACACAAGTACAGGACTGACTTTCCTTCATGGAACAACAACACGTTTCTTATAATGTCAATACATATTAATAATTCAGAACATACGTTATGACAATAAATTTTTTGCAATATTCGTCTCACATGATTAGATCAACAATGTGGACTTTGATATAACAGTTCAACTACTGATCAGATAATCTGCCATTATGAGATTGGAATACAGTATGACAGTTCATCAGGAAGTTACAGACTTTCAAGAATGCCTACCAATCTGATTACAAGGAAAGTTCCGCACACCATTCTCAGTGAGTTTGGAACACACATGAAACTGGTTATGTAGAGTCTTGATGGGTGGAAAACTTAATTTGTATGCAAGTTTAATTTCTTTTCTAGCTGAGTTAGTTATGCAAATTCAGTCACTAGAAGTCTACTTGAACAATTCCCCTGTTCAGTCCATTCTGTAACACTAATTTTTACTTACTCTTTTGTCATTTTATGACCAAAGCAAGTCCATGTTTCTGCATGTATATGTCCTAATATTAAAAAGCCATAAAACTTGGCAGTAACATCATACCTTTAACAGAGAAGCCAAATTCAACATAAATGTGCATGTTTATGGTTCCTTCTTGAGGTAGTTGCATGAATAGGAAAAGCCAAATCACTTATGGAAACATATATATCTAACAGATATCATAGAGTAGAAATACATAATTCAACAACCAATATAAAATACACATCAACTTGGACTAGAATGAAGCATGGAGTGCCACAGGGATCGATTTTGGGTCCTCTTTTGTTTATTTTATACATAAATGATTTACCAGATTGTATAACTCTTCCTGCAAATCCTGCTTTGTTTGCAGATGATACAAGTTTAATAATTTCTCGACCGAATATGGAACTTTTACAAAATGACTTAATTATAATTTTTCAACAAATAACAAACTGGTTTCAACAA
>Ga0123357_10001535_pt1 | contig 24562 bp, 17 predicted proteins | sample TergutEmb28metaG_FD_89873 | JGI IMG/M metagenome (GOLD analysis project Ga0123357, IMG submission 89873) | Embiratermes neotenicus P4 segment gut microbial communities from Petit-Saut dam, French Guiana - Emb289 P4 | ecosystem: Host-associated > Arthropoda: Insects > Digestive system > Gut ...
GTGGGAATTATTGGCGAAAACGCCGTATTTACCATTCAGCAATTCCGTACTATCCTGAAAGCTACCGGCGATGTGGAACAATCAATCATTTATGCAATTTCCACCCGATTACGTCCTAAACTGATGACCGCCTTGGGAGCCATCATCGCCCTCATGCCATTAGCATTGGGAATCGGCACCGGCGCTCAGATGCACCAGCCGTTGGCAATCGCCGTTATTGGAGGGTTTTTGGCTGCATTGCCTCTGCTGTTGATTGTATTACCAAGTTTACTGCTGCTGGGAAATCGAACCCCAAATCATTAACCACTAATCATTTATTCAAATAGTCCGCCAACCGTGAATACCTCCCCGTTATCTTTCCGTTGTCGTCGATAAGATAAATGGTTGGCGTTCCGACAACAGCGTAATTTTTGAAATTCACGCCATCGAATCCCTTGAAATCGCAAAGTTTTTGCTCCCATGGGAAAGTGTCGGCAGTCTTTTTATAAGTCTCTTCGTCGAGGTCGGCAGATATGGAAATCACCCGGATTTTTCTTTCCTTCAAAACAGGATAATTACCGCGCAACTGCGTAAGCTCGTTTGTACAATTGCCGCAATCGCTTTCGTAGAATATCACCAAACTATTAATCGGTACCATAACGGTACTGTCGGGAAAGATGAGCATAGGCGCCTGATTACCGGGTGAAAGCAAGTCCTCCATTCCCAACTGCGAAAGTAAATTTTCCTTACCATACTGGTTGAAAAGCAAAAGCATTTTTTTCACCAGCGTCATGCGCATATTTCCATCCAGCTCGCGGGAAAGAATCGCATGACTGTCTGCTACCAGAATGCTGTCGTCTTTTTGCGCCATTTCAAGGTTCATCCACTGGGAGAAAAAAGGTTTCCACATTCCACTGCTCCACAGTTGGTTGAAATCCACCACCTCGCGGACATACTGCCGTTGCTCGTCCATCATTTGTTTTTCTGTCAGGTCGAGGCGGTTACCCATACCGTTGCAGAAATTCCATATCTGCCTTAGACGGGCGGCAAGGAGCGAGCTTTCGGCGAGTTGTTGCTGCAATTCGGCATATTGCGTTCCCAACGCTTCTTTTTCTTTCAACAACGGTCCGTAAATTGAATCCTGCGGCGTGTATGCCTGCACTGCAGCAACGATAAGTCCCGCTTTATTCAACAAACCCTGTTGCCGTTTATTTTGCTCCAGTAAAAAACTGTTTTCTTTTGAGCCGGTATAATAAATATCGTTGATAGTAGGCGCTGCTACGGCGCATCCTGCAGTGAAATCACCCTCGCCATTGAGGATAACTTCCAGTCCGCCGCCGGAAGTGAGTAAAAAACTCGACACGCCTCGCCAATTCTGGTATGCAGACGGAACGGTCAAAACGGCTTGTCCGTTCATATCTAAAGCGCCGCGCGCAACCGTGTCGGGCTTTTCACCGTTAACCATCACCCAAACATATTCCTTACCTGCAAAATAAGGCAAATTAATGTTTACTTTCTGCGCCGATGACGCTAAAATTGCAGACAAAACTGCAAATAATACAATTATACGTTTCATTTTATATTTTTTTGCCCGCAAAGGTAAAAACAATTCTCATATAAACCAATATGTAAAGACATTTTGTTATATCAGAAAAGAATACATACCTTTGCCCAATAAAATTTCTATAATTTTAGAATAAATTCAAATGATTTACACCATTCAGCCACCCGAATTTCTTCATGCCAAAATCCGGTTGCCGGCATCTAAAAGCATCAGTAACAGGATATTGATTCTGAATGCTTTAAGCAAAAACAGCAATCCTGTTGAAAATCTGTCGGACAGCGACGATACCCAAGTTTTGATGAAAGCGCTTCTTTCGCTTCAGACAGGAAATACAGCTTTCGACGTTGGCGCAGCGGGTACTTCCATGCGTTTTCTGACTGCTTACCTTGCTCAAAATGAAGGTATCTGGACAATCACCGGAAGCGAACGAATGAAAAACCGCCCTATAAAAATCTTAGTGGATTCCCTGCGTGAAATTGGAGGAAAAATTGAATATTTGGAAAAAGAAGGATTTCCTCCGCTGAAAATCTATGGAAAAAAATTATCCGGCGGAGCAATCCGGTTAAATGGAGGCGTGAGTTCGCAGTATCTTTCCGCTTTGATGATGATTGCACCCTACACGCAGCAAGGTTTGGATATTCAATTGGAAGGAGATATTATTTCCCGCCCTTATATTGAGATGACTATCAGCCTGATGCAAACGTTTGGCGTCCGAACTGAGTGGGACGGACAACGCATCAGGATTGAACCGCAAACTTATCAACCTGTTTCTTATACGGTAGAAAACGATTGGTCGGCAGCTTCTTATTGGTACGAAATAGCAGCGTTGGCAGGAAATTCCGCCGATGTGGAATTAACCGGACTGGAGCAAAACAGCATTCAAGGCGATGCAAAAGTGGTGGAGTTGTTTGAGTCGATTGCTAATTTAAAGACTTTAAATTATGATTTCACCAATGAGCCCGACCTTGCCCAAACGCTTGCAGTAAGCTGTTGCCTGCTGGATATTCCTTTTCATTTCAACGGATTACAAAGTCTCAGGATAAAAGAAACCGACCGTATTTCGGCTTTGCAGACCGAGTTGAAAAAATTAGGCTACGTAATTAATACAAGTGAAGTTGCAATGGAATGGACAGGCGAACGTTGCGATCCGGATTCCGACCCTGTTATCGCCACCTACGAAGACCACCGAATGGCAATGGCTTTTGCTCCCGTTTGTCTGAAAACAGGGAAAATCCGGATAAAAGACCCCGGCGTCGTTTCAAAATCCTATCCGGGATTTTGGGAGGATTTGCAAAAAGCGGGATTCTGGATTGTTGCCGATAAAACGACTGAAGGAGATAAAACATAATATCACTAACTCTGATACATTCTCATTTTAACCCTTTTCTTCTAACAAGCAGAATATTACAATCAGGCATTATTGAATGTAATAGAATACTGTCATTGGTTACTTTGACAATATTTAATTTTGCAACATCAAATTCAAAAGTATTACTTTCAATATCAATATTATAGCTCGAATAAGAACGTTCACGTTCTTCAAAATCGTCGATTATGAGTAAATGCATTGACCCGCCTTCAACATTAAAGTAATCACATTTCCCTTTTTTATAAAACTTTATGCCATAAAGCAGAGTATCATTATGTAATAAATTCCATCCTTCTTTATTCTTAACCAATATTTTTTCTATAGGATTACTATATTGGCACGATGATAAAAACAGAATAAAGACGTTAGATATAATTAATAACTTTTTTATTTGCATGTATTTTAAAGTTTTTCTTGCTAATTATTATTTATAACGAAGAAAACCGTGTTTTGTTGTAAATAACCTGAGTCTGGATAAGCGATAGCCCATTAGGAGTTATATTCTACTCAAAATAATTACAAAGCGAAATCCGAAGGATTTAATATGAATAACCTCCAATGAAGCGAAGCGATTTGGGGTTATTTATCGCAAAAAACAAACTTTGTAAGTTTTCCATTTGAAATTACAAATATATAGTGTAATTTTACCAAAATATTTAAACTCAATCTATAATTTATAATTCTGCAATGAACAAACAAATTCTCCTCCTCGTCTTCGCCCTAACGGCTTTCTTCACCGTTTCCGCCCAGCAGGAAGCCCGCTTGTTGCGCTTCCCCGCTATTCATGGCAATCAATTGGTATTCACTTATGCCGGCGATTTATACACCGTATCGTCGCAAGGCGGCGTCGCCCGGAAAATCACTAACGACGGCGCCGGTTATGAAATGTTCGCCCGCTTCTCGCCCGATGGTAAACAGTTGGCTCTTACCGCCCAATACGACGGTAATACGGAAGTTTATGTGATGCCCGCGGCCGGCGGCGAACCGGTTCGGCTTACCTATACCGCAACTTTGGGTCGCGATGATGTTTCCGACCGCATGGGTCCGAACAATATTGTTATGACTTGGAAAGACAATGACAACATTATCTATCGTTCACGAAAAGAATCGTTTAACGATTTCAAAGGAAAATTGTTTCTGGTTTCCGTCAAAGGCGGACTGTCGGAAGAACTTCCTTTGCCTGTCGGCGGATTCTGTTCCTATTCGCCCGACAAAAGCCAATTGGCATACAACAAAGTTTTCCGTGAGTTTCGTACATGGAAATACTACAAAGGCGGCATGGCGGATGATATTTGGATTTATGATTTCAAAACAAAGAAAACAGAAAAGATAACCGACAATCCGAATCAGGATATTTTTCCCATGTGGATTGGAAAAGAGATTTATTATCTTTCCGACCGCGACAGGATTATGAATATGTTCTGTTATAATACTGAAACAAAACAGACTAAGAAAGTTACCGATTTTAAAGAATACGACATCAAGTTCCCAAGCTTGGGAGATAAGTCAATCGTGTTTGAAAACGGCGGGTATATCTATAATTTTGATATAGCTACTCAAAAAGCGACTAAGATTACGATTTATCTGGAAGAAGATTTATCCGGCGGACGCACAAAGTTGGTCGATGCGTCCCGTAGAGTTGGAGGCACAGATATTTCTCCCGACGGTAAGCGATTGGTTGTGAGCGCTCGTGGCGATATTTACTCAGTTCCGGTTAAATCGGGCATCACCCGCAATTTGACCGAAACTTCAGGCGCACACGAACGTAACCCGCAATGGTCGCCCGACGGAAAATGGATTGCCTATATTTCCGACGCTACCGGCGAAGATGAAATCTATATCCGCTCGCAGGACGGATTGCAAAAACCGCTGCAAATCACGTCCAACAGCGATACCTACAAATACGGTTTCGACTGGTCGCCCGACAGCAAGAAAATTCTTTGGAGCGACAAAATGCAACGTTTGCGTTACGTGGATTTGGATTCAAAGAAAATTACAGATGTCGAACAAACGCGCGACGGCGAAATACGCGGGTTTAACTGGTCGCCCGACAGCCGCTGGATAACCTATACCTTACCTCGCCTGAATACAACGAATGTCGTAATGATTTATAATCTGGAAAATAAAGAGAAACACATCGTATCGGACGAATGGTTCGATTCAAGCAACAGCTTTTTCAGCGATGATGGGAAATATATCCTGTATTCTTCGGCGCGAAATTTCAGTCCGACTTACAGCGAAACAGAATGGAATCATGTCTATACCAATATGAACAAACTGTATATCGCCACGCTCAAGAAATCGACCCCTTCGCCTTTTGCTTATGAAAACGACGAGGTAACAATCAAAGATGATAGCGCCGCAGTGAAAAAAGAGCAACCGGCTACAGCCAAAAAAGACCTGAAGATTGATATTGATTTTGACGGCATACAGGGACGCACTTCCGAATTGAACGCATCTTACGGTATTGCCTGTATCGGTGGAAATGTTTATTACAACCGCGACAGAAATCTTTATCTGTTTGATTTACAGAAGAAAAAAGAAACCGATTTAGGGAATTTTTCCGTCGCAGCCATAACTCCGGATAATAAAAAATTCTTAGTCCGCGCCGGTAGAGGCGAATATTCTGTTATTGACGCTCCCAAAGGCAAGATTAGCGCTGACGAAACCGTCAATATGTCTGATGTGAAAACTGTCGTTGATTTGCATGCCGAATGGAATCAGATTTATAACGAATGCTGGCGGCAAATGCGCGATTTCTTCTACGACCCCAATATGCACGGTTTGAATTGGGAAAAAATCAGAGAAAAATATCAGCCTTTGGTTCCGTATGTCAACAACCGGAACGATTTGAATTACATTATCGGCGAGATGATTAGCGAACTGAGCTGCGGTCATTCCTATATTGCCGGAGGCGAAAAACCTGAACCGAAAAGAATATCGACCGGTTTGCTGGGCGCTCAACTGAGCCGAGACGCTTCGGGTTATTACCGCATTGATAAGATACTTGCAGGAAGAAACTGGTCGAATCAGCTCCGATCGCCATTGACGGAAGCAGGTGTTGACGCCAATGTAGGTGATTTTATCACAAACGTTAACGGCAAGTCAACCAAAGAAATGAACGATATTTACGCCGCGCTTTACGACAAAGCCGGCAAGCAGGTGGAACTGACTTTGAACGCTAAACCTTTGGAAACGAACGGACGGAAAGTCATTGTCAAACCCATTGCCGACGAATCGACACTGTATTATTTCGATTGGGTGCAGGGCAATATCGACAAAGTGAACAAGGCAACTAACGGTAAGGTTGGCTATATTCATATTCCGGATATGAGCGTCGAAGGATTGAATGAATTTGTAAAATATTATTATCCGCAACTGAATAAACATGCTTTGATTATCGACGACAGGGGAAATGGCGGCGGAAATGTTTCACCTATGATTATTGAACGTTTACGCAGGGAATTGGCGCTGATGGCAGCACCGCGTAATGCCAGCCCGACTCCCAAACCCGACGGTTTGATGATTGGTCCCAAGATTCTGTTGATAGACAAATATTCCGCTTCCGACGGCGATTTATTCCCCTATCAGTTCAAATATTACAAATTAGGGAAATTGGTCGGCGAGCGTACATGGGGAGGCGTTGTCGGTATCCGTGGCGCATTGCCGCTGATTGACGGCGGACAGTTGAACCGTCCCGAATTTGCGCATTTCGCGGCAGATGGAAAACAGTGGGTTATCGAAGGTCATGGCGTTGACCCCGATTACGTGGTAGTCAACGATCCTGCAACAGAATATGCAGGCGACGACCAGCAATTGGATAAAGCCATTGAATTGATTCTGGAGGATTTGAAAACTAATCCGGGTAATTATCCCGAAAGACCGCCGTATCCTGATAAGTCGAAATAAAATTTCTTTGACCTGTTAATTTACACATAAATATTTGTACATTTGCAAGATAATTTAAATAACAACCTATGTCAAAAGTATATTTCACAGATATGCGTGCCAAAGCAGGGCACAATCTGTTGGACAAATTATTGATCCTGATTAAAAGAGCCGGCATTGAACAAATCGACTTTAAGGATAAGTTTACTGCGATTAAGATTCATTTCGGAGAACCCGGAAATTTGTCTTATATCCGTGCAAATTATGCAGCAAAATTGGTTCAGTTTTTGCTTGACAAACAGGCTAAGCCTTTTTTAACCGATTCAAACACACTGTATAAAGGATTTCGTGCGAATGCAATTGATCACATCAAAAGTGCATTTGAAAACGGATTCAATCCGATAGCCGTTCCTTGTCCGGTGATTATCGGCGATGGGCTGAAAGCGATTGATTTCAGGGAAATACCAATCAATCTGCCTTATTGCAAAACCGCTAAAATAGGTTCGGCGATTGCCGATGCGGATATCATTATCTCCATGAATCATTTCAAGGGACATGAACAAACCGGATTCGGCGGCGCTCTGAAAAATATCGGAATGGGCTCCGGTTCAAGACAGGGGAAGTTAGATATGCACTCTTCGTCTAAACCAATTATTGCTGCGGAAATGTGTACAGGTTGCGGTCAATGCGTTAAATATTGCGCTTCGCAAGCGGTTCAACTGAACAGGGACAAGATAGCGGTCATTGATTATGACAAATGTATCGGCTGCGGTCAATGCGTTGCGGTATGTCAATACGATTCGGCTCAGCCGGTGTGGGATAGCTCAACGGATATTCTGAACTACAAAATTGCCGAATACACGTTTGCCGTTCTGAAAGACAAACCGAATTTCCATATCAATTTCATCATGGACGTTTCCCCGAATTGCGACTGTTGGGGTTGCAACGATGCGGCGATTGTTCCGAATATCGGCATCGCGGCTTCTTTCGATCCGGTAGCTTTGGATAAAGCATCGGCGGATTTGGTTACCGCTTCCGCCGCCAACATAAACACGGTTTTGAATGTCAAGAAATACGGCGAATTGCAGAATATCGACAAATTCAAATTAATCCACCCCATAACCAATTGGGAAGATGGCTTGAAGCACGGTGAAGCCATCGGTTTGGGAAGTATGAAATATGAATTGGTGAAGGTATAATATTTCCATTCTAATTATAATGTTGAGCTCCGGTGAGATTTCGCTGGAGCTCTCTTCTTGCAAAAAAGATGCGGCTTTTAACTGTCCCCAATGGAAGCGCAAGTTTATCCGAAATTTCATTGTACTTATATCCGTCCAAATGCATTGAAAAAGGTACTTTCAAATCATCATTTAAATTGCTGATAATAAATTGAATTTCTTTTATAGTCATCATTTCTTCCGGATTTTCGCCTTTTGAATCTCCCGGCACGTTCAAGTGATACAAATCGTCTGTTTGGTCGATAATAACTTGACTTCGCAGTTCTTTCCGGTAATTGTTAATAAAAATATTACGCATAATAGTGAGTACCCAGCCTTTAAAATTAACATTATCCACGTATTTATCCCGATTATCCAATACCCGAAGTGTAGTGTCCTGTAACAAATCTTCCGCATCATAACGGTTGGCTGTGAGCAGTATAGCAAAACTATACATATTCTTCTGAATACTTAAAACTCTTTCTTGAAACTGAATCGCAGTCATAATATAAAATCAAATTACGTTAAACAATAAAATCGCTCTTAATGAACCAAAATTTTCAGTTAATTGTTATTTTATTATAGCTAACTATTCATAAAAATAACTCATTTCAAACGCTGTTACGACAAGCCAAAACCGCGTATGAATCTGAATCAAAATTATGTCATTTTATGAGTGGAATCAAGCTATAATGAGAGTATTTGATTCTTTTATTTTTTTATTTTTTAAGAGGTCTCAAAAGAAATTTCTATTTTTTATTGAAAACGGATAAAAATCGGGGATTTGTTTTGTTTTTTGCAAAAACGAATATTATAATTTACGAAATTTGAAAATACGATGGAATATAAATTTTTATATCAAGACTTGTTGAATCAACTAAGAAAACGGATTCCTCAAAATTCGGAATTAGTCACAAAGCTAATGGACATTCTACCTATTGAGAAGATGGCTGTTTACCGGCGTTTGCGGCAGGAAGTTCCTTTTACGTTTGAAGAAATTGTAGCAATTGCCAAAGAATTTAATATATCGCTGGATAATATGCTTGGCGTTGATGCCAGAACAACGCTTCCTTTCCGGATTCAATCCACAGGAGGAGTGAATCCGGTAGAAATTGATTATCTGCTGCTGGAAGAATACGTACAGACAATGAAGCAAGTAGCGGCAAGTCAAAATGGAGAAATATCGCTGGTTACGAATTTGTTACCGCAATCGTTTTATACCGGATTCAATCTCATTCTCCGGTTTTATTATTTTAAATGGCAATATTATTCTATTCCGGCGGATCAGACAAAACCATACCACGAAATCATTTTCCCCGACCATCTGGTTCATATTGCAAATGATATTTTTACAACGATGAAAAACATAAAAACCGGTTCCTATATTCTTGACAATCAAGTTTTTCAAAAATTTATTAATGACATAGCCTATTTTAACAGTATTCATTTGATTAAAAACGAAGACGTTTTTCTTATCAAAGAAGAATTATTCCGATTTATTGATTATATGGAAAACGTTGCCACAAAAGGTTTTGCAGATAATCCTGAGAATAAGGTATATATCTATATTTCGGATACAAGCATCGACACTTCGTATTGTTACATTGATTGTTCCAAATCCTGCCGTTTTGCAATCATCCGGTCGTTTATTTTCAACAGTATATTGACTTTTGAAGAGGAAACGCTGGAAATGATGAAACACTGGATCCGGTCAAAAATCAGGACTTCTACCTTACTGTCCGTTGCTGGCGAGAAAAACCGCACCCTGTATTTCGAGGCACAGCGGAAATTTGTAGAGGAATTGTGATGGCGCGCTATTTATGCAAACATCGTCATCACATTGGCAGGAGGACGTTTCGCCATTAGTTCTTTCTTCATAAAATCCATGTAAGGAGCAACATGTTTAAAAAAGTTGTAATATCCTTTACACAAATAATTTAATCCTGCTTCGCCCGAATCGGTTTTTATGATCCGGTTTTTGGGACATTCGCCGTTACAGGCAAATAAGAATTGGCAATCTTTACATTGCGAAGGAAGAGAGTCCCTTTTATCATTCCCAAATTTAATCTGTGTATCGGAATACATCATTTCGACAAGCGTCCGACTCCGGATATTTCCCAATTTATATTCCGGATACACGAAATGGTCGCAGGCATACACATCACCGTTAAATTCCATCACGCCGGCATGTCCGCATGTTTTTGCCTGAATACAAACGCCGGGCTGTTCTCCTACCCAATTCGCTAATGTTGAGTCGAAATACTGAACGTAAAACGTGCCGACATCTTTCTTTACCCATTCGTCAAAAATCGCGATTAGAAAGTTTCCCCATTTTTCGGACGGCACATTCCAAGAAGCCGGTTTACCATCGATTTGCTCAACAATTGGAGCGAATTGAATATACCGGCAATCAATACTTTTGAAAAAATGATAAAATTCAAGCGGATAATCTGCATTGTAGTCATTCACAACGCCCATTCCGTTGTACTCCACTTCGTACTTTTTAAGAAGTGAAACGCCTTTCATCACCGAAAGAAAAGTCGAACGATTATCTTTCGTCCGGCGATAGATATCGTGACAATGCTGAGGTCCATCAATGGATATTCCTACAAGGAAATTATTGTCTTTGAAAAACTTGCACCAATCGTCGGTGAGCAAAGTTCCGTTGGTTTGTATGCAGTTATCGATTTGCCTGCCTCTTCCGTATTTCCGTTGAAGATCCAAAGCCCGTTGGTAGAAATTCCGGTTTCGCATCAGAGCTTCTCCTCCATGCCACGTAAACAATACTTCATTCATGGTTTGAGATTGGAGATACTGCTCTATAAACAGTTCTAAAGTCTCCTCGCTCATCAGGTAACCGGACGTTTGAGGATATAAACTTTTCTTTTCCAAGTAATAACAGTATTTGCACCGGAGGTTGCATAAAGCGCCTACCGGTTTTAACATCACATATAAAGGACGGGCAAATGGTGCAATTGTGTTCATATTCATTTGAATTGGGTGAATAAATGTTTATCTCTACAATGATTTTACCAATCCTGGCAATCCGGCAAATATATAAGTTTATTTTGAATTAAACAATACATTAGATGAAAAATATTACAACATGAAACAAAAACAGGTCGTGTCATAAATCGTTTTAATTATAGACATTCCACTTACTTCCTTAATCCAATTTATACCCGAAACTTTGCAACAGCGCATCCCTGTTCCGCCAATCTTTTTCTACTTTAACAAACATTTCAAGAAAGACTTTTTTATCAAAAAACGTTTCAATATCCTTGCGAGCCATGACGCCGACTTTTTTTAAGGCTTTTCCCTCATTGCCGATAATAATGCCTTTCTGGGATTCACGTTCAACAACAATAAGCGCCTTGATGTTAATCATTTCTTCCGTTTCCGTAAATTGCTCCACAACTACTTCTACAGCGTATGGAATTTCTTTCTGGTAATACATCAGTATTTTCCCGCGTATAATCTCCGTAACAAAAAAACGGGCGGGACGGTCGGTCAGCGCATCTTTTTCAAAAAAAGGCGGGGAAGCGGGAATATGTTCTTCTATCCGTTTACGAAGATAGTCGATATTGAATTTATTGGTTGCCGATATTGGGATAATTTCCGCTTTGGGAAAGAGGGTCTGCCATTCCGCCACTAACTTTTCCAACTCTTTCTGATTGCTTAAATCAATTTTGTTAATAACCAGCAGGAGTGGAGCGGTTGTTTTTTGAACTTTTGCCATAAAAAAATCATTTTTGTCGATTTTTTCAACAACATCTGTTACATAAATCAATACATCAGCATCGTCCAAAGCTGACTCGGAGAAATTCAACATGCTCTCTTGCAGTTTATAATTGGGTCGCAGTACGCCCGGAGTATCGGAATAGACAATTTGCATATCATCGGTGTTGACGATACCGACGATTCGATGCCGGGTTGTCTGCGCTTTCGATGTAATGACGGAAATTCGTTCTCCCACCAAGACATTCATCAGCGTCGATTTTCCCACATTCGGATTGCCGACGATATTAACAAATCCCGATTTATGCCGGATCATATCCCCATTTCATATAAGTGGCTCCCCAAGTGAAGCCTGCGCCGAAAGCTCCAAGTATAATATTGTCGCCTTTGCGAAATAGCGGCTCCCACTCTTTCAAACAAAGCGGAATTGTTCCCGCGCTCGAGTTTCCGTATTTCTCAATATTGATAGCTACTTTTTTGATCGGAATTTCCAGACGTTCGGCTATTGCATTGATAATGCGTATGTTTGCCTGATGAGGAACGAACCATGCAATATCGTTGATCGATAAATTATGACGCTCCATCACTGCCAGACAGGCGTTGCTTATATCGGTTACAGCCCGTTTGAATACCACTTTCCCGTCTTGCCAGATGTAGTGCATTCGGTTATCAACTGTTTCATGGCTTGCGGGATTTACCGAACCGCCGCCATACATGTGCAAAAATTCCAGGCTGTTTCCGTCGGAATGCAGGACAGAATCAACGATACCTACATCTTCCGTTGTCGCTTCCACCAGAAGGGCGCCGCAACTGTCCGAAAAAATCGGGCAGGTATTTCTATCCATGAAATCCGTAACGGTTGATAATACGTCGCCGGCAATAACCAGTACTTTTTTGTACATTCCGGAGGTAATATATGCCTGTGCAGCATTTAAAGCAAAAATACACCCGCTGCAGGCTGCGCACAAATCGAACCCGAAAGCGTTAGTCATTCCTGTCTTATAAGCAATTAACGATGCGGAATTAGGAAGAGAATAATCGGAAGTTGACGTGGCAAAAATGATTGCCTCAATTTCCAGCGGATCAAAATCTTTTTTGCTCCTCAAATCGGCTATTGCCTTTTCAGCCAGATAAGTAACCCCCCTTCCTTCTTCCGGTTTCAATATACGGCGTTCTTTGACTCCAATTCGTTTTGTAATCCACTCGTCGGACGTTTCAACCATGGTTGAAATTTCTTCATTTGTCAATATGTATTGAGGAACATAACTTCCTACTCCTGTAATAACTGCGTTTACTTTATTCATAATATTCGGATATAATAAAAAAAATCCCTAAAAAGACGATTTTTCATCATCTATTTAGGGGTTTCATTCTGTAATGTTTATCATTAAGCCTTGACTGCTTTATCGATGATGACCTTGCCCTTGTAGTATAATTTTCCTTCATACCAATGCGCCCGGTGATATAAATGATATTCTCCGGTGGTCGGGTCGAGAGCTAACTGGGGAAGTTTCGCCGTATCATGCGTCCTTCTTTTATCTCTTCTCGTTTTTCCTGTTCTTCGTTTAGGATGTGCCATTTTTATTCTGTTAAAATATTATTATTTATTCTTCTTTCAATTCTTTAAGGGCGTCCCATCTCGGGTCTGTTTTTTCTTCGTCCGAATCATCGTCGGTAATCATATCATCGTCCGAGTCGAAAGATGAATTATCATCGTCTGACTTAGTCAAATGTTTTTTCAGTTTGGAAGTCATTTGTTTATTGCATTTTCCCGGAGCATGAACATGTTTGATGGGGATAGCCAGTGCAATAAATTCGTATAGAAACCATGCCAAATTGATTATTCCTTCCGATTCGGGAATAACGACAATCTCATCGCTTTCTTCCGAATAATCTTTTCCTAACTTTACGATTAAGTGGGCAGACATTTCAATGGGTAAATCCATATCGTCCAAGCAACGGTCGCACGGGACAATCACAATTCCGTTGAACGCAAAAGAAAAATCAAACGCTCCTCCTTTTTTTGAAATTGTAAGCCGCGTATTGATTTTGCCTTTTTGAATATCTTCCCCTCCAATATTGGCAAAAAACTTATTATCCAACAAATATTCAATTACTTGAACATCTTGTTGCATACTTTTTAAATCAACTTTATATAAATCAAACTTGCCCAATTGTTTTAAATTCTAAAAAGGTTTGCAAAGGTAAGAAAAATTCTTGTATAAATAAAAAAAACAACTGAGAAATTACAAAAAGCGTACTCCGTCCCTGTATATCTATAAATAAAAATCCTCCGTCAATGCGCGATATTCATCACTGTAAGTTTGTTTTTCGCCTCCGATATAAAAACCGTTTTCTTCCGTAGCGCCTTGCTCTGTGGGTGAATATTCCAGCAAAACGCGCTTGGGAGGACGGTTTTGCAGTGAGGAAACAAGCGTTTTCCTGCAGAGAAACAGCCGGTTTTCAAGCGCTAATGTATGCGCCTCTTCCCACCGGTCGAAAGGAAGAATGAAAGCGACTTTTCCCTGAGAACTTAAAAGCGATGCGCTTTTTTCTATCAAAACGTCCAAAGGCAAATATTCATCGTGACGGGCAAGGCTGCGATTCGTGTCCGGCGATTTCAACGACTGTGCAAAATAAGGCGGATTGGAAACAATCAAATCATACCTGACGGGTGATGAAAAATCCTGAAGAGCAACATGTTCAATACTTAAGTGAGAATGAAAAGGCGAGTTATTAAAATTAATTTCCGCTTGTTTGCACGCATTTTCATCTATATCAATCGCATGAATCGTTGCCTGCGAACGTTGCGCCAGCATCAAAGCGATTAAGCCGGAACCGGTTCCGACATCCAGCGCAAATTGTATGTTACGGCAATCTGCCCATGCTCCCAGCAGTACGCCGTCAACCCCTACTTTCATGGCGCACAAATCGTGGTAAACGGTAAATTGCTTGAATCGAAAATAAGGATTAGACATTATTCTTTTTTACTAATTCTCGGCGAATGCGGGTCAAAATATTCCGGAATGCCGGTCGCCATATCAATAACTTGCGATTGACCGTCGCGTTTGACAATACAAAACCGGTCATACAATTCCCCCATTTCCGTATAAGTATTAAGCGAAAGCGTATCGACGGAAACATCAACGGCTTGGTAATATCGCATACCATTACCGAAACGGCTGTATTTTTTGTCCAAACCAATTTGATAATCTTTGGTCGAAAATTCGCTTATCAGATATACCGGCGTTGTAAAGGCGTCATTTTTATTTTTGCTTATCATACGGGCATAGCAATGTTCATGCCCCTGCAATACAAGGTCAACGCCGTATTCATGCAGCAGAGGGTCGAACAGTTGACGAATAAAAAATTGCCTGAATTTTCCGCGAACTGAATAAACAGGGTGATGCAAAACCACAATTTTCCATCGAGCGTCTTTGGCTTTTTCCAAAGCCTGTTTGAGCCAGCGGCGTTGTGAAAAAAGCGTCCATGTATCGCGGTTTGAATCAAGCGTAATGATAGCGGTATTTCCGTAGCGCATGTCGAAAACGGCATTTCCGTTGCTGCGACTGTCAAGAAGATAGGAAAAATTGTAAATAAACCGTTCTTCGAGTTTACCGGTAATGCCTTTATGATATTCGTGATTACCCGGACAAGCGATGACCGGAATGGTTTGACGAATGGAATCCATAGAAGAAAAATATTCGTTCCAGTACCGGTCGTTCGGACGTTCAACAACATCGCCGCCCAATATCCAGAAAGCTGCATCTCTTTCATTCCTGTTTATCAAGTCGAAGCTTTTCTTAGCTACGCCTCCGATTGTGTCTTGAATATCGCCGATATATACAAATTGAAAATTGTCGCCGGCGCTTACCGTGAAATTATACCAAGCCGATTGCTTGCCGTCCGTAGAAACGCTGTAGCTGTATTTGCCTGTCGTTAAACCGGTCAACTTGGCATGGTACGAAACCGTGACGCCTCCCTGCGTTCGCAAAATGTTTCCTTCAGCGGCAACCGAAACGGTATCGGCAGTTGATGATTTTACGAGGGATAATTGAGACGTCGCTAATGTATCGCCGCATTGCCAGCTCACGTTTCTTGAAAATTGTCCGCCGGCGCCGAAAGTCAGTTGAATCCGGCAGGGAACATTTTCGCTTACGTAAGGCGGTTCGACCGGATTATCAAACCAGGCATTCCATCTTTTACTGCAAATAAAAACGATAATGGCGAGCACAATAAAAAAGAGAAGCGATTTTACTATTCGGGAACGTTTTTTATCTTTCATTGTTTAAGTTGTTTATTTTGAAACCCTCAATCTGTCCTCCGTCATTCGCGTAATATACTGCTGAATTACGGATTTTATCAGCATCTCATTTTCATTTTGACCCTCAATTTGTCCACAGATATTGTCACGCAGCATGGAATCGGTTTTAAAATTATAAACGGCTTTCGTTTTTTCGCCATCGAACTGCTGAAAAAAGTCGCCTTTCAGGAATTGATACATTCCGTTATTGTAATTAATAACAAACTTATCGGCAGCTTTTGTTGAAAAAATATCCTGACCGTAGGCAAAATAAGGTTCGTCGTAATTCAGATAACCCAAAACGGAAGGCATAATGTCGGTCTGTTGAACGGGAATAGAATCAACAAGCCCTTTGAGATTACTGCCGGGCTGGTAAAATAAAATGGGTATCGAATATCGACCGGTGCTGGTAAAAGATTTATCATAAACCGGATGATTCATGTGGTCGGCACAGATAACAAAAAGCGTATTGTTATACCATTCATATTTAGACATCGTATTAAAGAATTGTCTCATAGCATAATCCGAATATGCAATACATTCAAGGACAGGTTCTTTGCCTTCCGGAAATTTTCCTTTGTATCGATTGGGGATAGAATAAGGCTCATGAGAAGTTGCCGTAAAAACCGATGTTATAAACGGTTGCTTCATTTTACCCATTTCGGCGGCATAAAATTGCAAAAATTCCTCGTCCCAGATAGCCCATGTTCCGTCAAAATCGCGGGGATTATTGTATTGCTCATATCCGAAATAATCATCGAATCCGGCGCTTTTGGCGAAAGCCTGAAAACCCATAGAACCGTTGGGCGCTCCATGAAAGAAAGCCGAATAATAACCTTTTTGTTTCAATGCTTCGGCGAGACTGCTAATCTCGTTGGTTGAATAGGGCGTGAGGAAAAACGGCTCGATAAACATCGGGATACTTGATAAAACCGACGGCATGGCATCTATCGACTTTGTTCCGTTGGCGTAAGAATATTTAAACGTAAGACCTTGCGTAAAAAGCGAATCCATGAAAGGCGTGAAGCCTCGATATGTTCCGTTTTCAAGCTCATGATTGAAAAATCCTGTGGTTTCTTTACCCAGACTTTCCCAAATGATAACAACCACGTTGAGCGGTTTAAATGCTTCTTGCGGCTGGGGATTGTGTACCGGCGAATAAAGGGCGGTCATTGCCGCTTCATCATCAATATAATGCGGATTAATGAATATTTTTTTATTGATGGTACGAATCATACTAAAAGGCGTATTCAAAACAACAGCAGCTTCATTGCCGCTATTCACATATTTATTGGCATCATTGATTGAAACCGGTCGTATGTATTTGCCAAATCCGCCGCGAATACCTATCACCGAGTAGAAACCAACAAGGATAAATAAGGCTGTATGAACTAAATAATATACGAAATTGTGATGACGGCTATTGCCCGCAGGCTTACGGGGAGTGCGATAAAGCACCCATAAGAGAACTATAACTACGACTGCAAAAAGCGTAACGTACCAATACTCAAGCATGGCGGTGAAAATGACTTTGGAAAGTCTGCCGGAGGTTTCGTTACTAAATTCCGAGAATACGGAGCAGGTCGTTCGACGGTTGGTGAACCGGAAGTATGGTATATCTATACTATTGAAAATCAATGCTATACTATTGGTTATTATAAATACCCAACGAGCTGCCATCTGATATTTCCTGTTATTTCTGAACCGGAAGGGAATCAATTGCATAACAATGTACAAGGAATTGATATAGAGTAACGCCGTGAGGTCGAATTGCAACCCGCCTTTGAGCATCGTCTGCAAACGCGCCGTATTGACGTCGGGGAAAAAACTTCTGTTCACCCAATAGAAGAAAAGGCGCATCAGCGAAAAAACAATCATCATTAACAGGAAATTACAGAAAGCTGCCCACGCTGGTTGATTTCTAAGGAGATCAAGAAAATTCGTTATTCGGTTATGTTTTTTTATCATATTGCGTATGCAAAACGTTACTGTCTTACGCTACAAAAGTACGAATTATTTGTTTAAAATAGAACGATTCAAAATTTTTGATAATTTTTAGCTTATTTATCAGGGAATCATTACCTTTGGCGAATAAACAATATTATGCCAATGACACCGGAACAAATTACGGCTTTTCGACTTAACGCACATTTTCTTTCTTCGCCTTTTTCCGGTATGCCGGACAAATTGATTGAGAAAATGGGCGCTATACAGGCTCAGGATTTTACAATGGCTAAATGGGCGCTGGGAATACGTCTTTCGGAATGTACCAATCAAAGAATAACGGAAGCATACAATCGGGGAGAAATTCTACGCACTCACATTTTACGACCGACCTGGCATTTTGTATCTCCTCTTAATATCCGGTGGATGTTGTCGTTATCTGCCGGTAGAATTAAATCTTCTTCCAAGTCGAGAGACCGTGATCTGGGTATTACGGAAGAACTTTACGAACGAACAAATCGAATTATCCGAAAAGCGTTGGAAGGAAATAAATGCCTTACCAAAGACGCTTTGGCTGTTGAAATCGGAAAAGCCAGAATAAAAACCGACACTGCTTATATGACGCATTTCCTGATGCGGGCAGAAGCCGAAGGCATCGTATGCAGCGGCGTTATGGAAGATAACGCACATACTTATGCTTTGCTCGAAGAACGTGTTCCCTCCGTCCCCGTTTTGTCCAAAGAGGAGGCATTGGCGCGGCTGGCACAGATTTATTTTACAACTCGCGCTCCGGCTACCTTGCAGGATTTTTGCTGGTGGTCGAATCTCTCCTTAACTGAAGCTGAAAGAGGATTTAATGCTATAAAACCGGAATTTTTTCCGGAAAAAATCAACGGACAAACGTATTGGTTTGCTCACGCCTGCAATCCGAAGAATCCGCCGGATAATATCCTTTTATTGCCTGCTTTTGACGAATACATCATCAGTTATCGAGACCGCAGCGCCGCTTTGTTGGAGGAAACACAAAGTAAAGCCATTTCGAGCAACGGCGTATTTCGTCCCACAGTCGTGGCAAACGGAAAAGTCATCGGGCTTTGGAAAAAAGTAACTTCCGGACGCCGATACGTGGCAGTTGATTTTTTCAATATGCCGGACGATTTGACTAAGAAAGCATTGGAACGGGCGATTGGGGATTATAATGCGTTTTTTCAAAGAGCTGTTCTTCAGTGAATCATTTACAGTTTCTTGGATCTAAAAAAGGCTGCCTCGCTTCTGAGGCAGCCTTTTTTGTTTTATATCCGTTCCGGCAAGATTTTATTTCACTATTAATTTGAAATTTCCAGTATTCTTTTCGGATATTACTTTCACTACATACACCCCGACAGGCAAACCACGGTTAATTGTGTGAGAAACTCCTTTTATGGAAGATTCTTTATAAACTAACGCACCTTGCAGGTTGTAAACAGCAACTTCTTTTATCTGATCGGGAGAAACAACCTGTATAAGTCCTTTTGCATTTTCATATACATTCATTTTTACAGCTGCAACTTCCGGTAAAGAAGTTATGGTATTATTAATCGATACGGTTTTTGAATCGTTATCCGCAACTTCATCATTAGCTATCGCTACCGTAACCGTTACTTCGTGAAGTCCTCCGGCTAAAAGATTTGCCTTAGCCGTGAATGTATATTCAGCCTGACCCAAACTTGCGATTGTGCCTGAATAAGTTTCGGTTGCTACATCTGCTCCGTCAACTTTCAAATTCAACGTAAATCCGGTAGCAGAAACATTACCGTTGTTTTTTAGCTGAACTGTTACCGGTTCGGCGTCGGTAAGATCATTTCCCGAAGTGGGACTTGTTATTGAAACAACTTCCATATCAACATACTCAGCAAGAGCATCAAGCACCATCCGAATATAAGCGCTACCCATAGCAGCTTGCGGTGATAATACGTTAACAGTACCTCCTTCTGTAGCCGGAGCCGATCTGAAAAGAAGCGGTCTGCCTGTTACATAATCGGCAAGTATTCCGATATTTGCAGCAGCGCCTTGCTTAACGGCTAAGAAATAATTGCCCGGCGCAAGATCGGTGGAAGGAACATCCCATTCAAAAACTTGTCCTGTTGCAATATCAGAGCCTGCAGGTCTGGTAAATACATCTGAGGTCATTATTGGATTTTGTTCAGTATGAGTAGCATCGGTCATCTTATATAATACTATTGTGTAGTCCTGTGAAACTAATGTAGCGTTATTACTAAATGCAACTTGTACTTTTTTGAGAGTAGCCAAAGCGGATATGGTAAATTTATTTCCCATTTCAGCGCCAACAGTGGTACTCCCTATGCCTGTCGCCCAATTGGTACAATTGTCGATTGCATAGGTATTATCGGTGATTGCAAACGTTTGTGTTTGTGTGTTATCACCCGGATTATCGTCCGTTTGATCACCTCCAACAGTATATTCCAAACTATATGTATTCAAAGCAGTAGGTAAAGCCGCCGAAGGTGTAATTGTCATATCTGCTGATGTTGTAAACGCCGCTATGGAAGCAATAGGAGTAGAAGTTCCCAAAGATGTGCCGTCAAGGCTTGCCGAAAACTGCACGTTGGTTTGCGCTGCTGCTCCTGCATTGGTTGCCTTTGCCGAAAGCGCTGGGAAAGGCATAGCGGCGGCTTGTGCTGCCGGCAGTTGCGTAAATGCAAAAGCATTTGGCACAATTTGCAAATCATTTTCTGCAGCATCAACAGTTAAATTAAGATTAACAGCAGTGGCTAATGCAGTAAATGCTCCCGTTGTGGAAAGTTTTTGATACCCGATCCTTCCAACAGTATTATTATCCCTTGTAATTTGAGAAACTATCCCTGTTCCTGCAACACAAAAATAATAACTGCCTGCCGGCAAAGTTAATTCCTCGGGTAAAGTATAGGTTACATCTACAGTAGTGTTAGGTCTGGTCAGTTCTGCCGATGTGTAGAACGGAGTATCCTCAATTGATGCTGCTCCCGTTGTATTATATATCTGGATAGTATAAGTTCCTCCTGTTGTAGCTCCATTATAAAATTTCATTAATACCTGGTCAACCCTGGTTGATTTTGTAAAAGTATAAATATTGCCCCATATCCAGGTGGCATTATTGTTCCAATAACCATTTGTCCAGTTATTTGTAGAAAAAGTAGATGGAGTCCCCGTAAATGTACTCGTTTTTGTATTATCCTCTGGAGTTGCATCTGTTTTACTGTGAGATACGGTATAAGTCAGCGTATTGGTTCCCATAACAATAGCGCCGGAAGAGGCATCAACTGTAAGGTTTGTCGTTGCAGCCGGATCAAGTGAGGCTACAGGAGTTGAACTCGGGAATGCTGTGCCGTTCAAATCAACAGTAAGTTTTACATCTGATAGCGTACCATCTCCAACATTTTTAGCTGTAGCGGTAAGCGTTTGTGGTGTAAATAGTTGTGAAACAGGGACTTGTGAATACGGATAAACCGCAGACGTAAGTTGTGCATCATAGACAGCGTTATCAAGTACCATACGGATAGCTCCAGCGCCAAAACTACCGGTTTGCGAAATAAGAGAAAGTGTCGATCCTGCCGCACCCGTTCCTGCTAAATATATAGTATTTCCATAAGTAGTATCAAAGGAAACTGCGTGGTTATCATTTGCGGTTGATTGAACACCGAGAAAATAACTGCCCGGTTCTAATTCCGTCGGAGGCACGTCAATTGTTAACCAGCCGCCTCCTGCAGGACGGGCTACTGTTATTGGTGTAAATAAATCTGTTGCAATTGCTGAATATGTACTTCCAGAAAGGGTTGCCTTGTATAATACAAGCAAATGATCTGTTGCAGTTGCTCCTACTCCATAACCGATTTGAACCTGTTTGAGTGTTACGGGAGCAGATATTGTAAATACATTACCGACTTTATAGCCGAGGCCACTGGGAGTACCGCCGCCATATCCTACGCCAGTTGAAGTAATGGTGCTTGGAACATTATCCAATGCGTAGATATCTTTGGTTATATCAAAATGACGGGTTACTGAGTTGTCGCCTGAGTTTGCATCTGTTTCTGTCTGTGCTACCGTATATGCAACATCATTTGTTCCCAATGTTGTTGGGAAAGCAGTGCCTGCCGGTGGGGTAACTGTCATTTCCGCTGACGTTGCTCCTGCTGCAAGTGTTGCTATCGGAGGAGTAGATGTTCCCATATCTGCACCATTATAAGCAGCCGAAAAGGTAATATTACTTTGTGCTAATGTACCATTATTGATTGCAGTAGCAGTAAGTGTCGTCGGGAATGGCAAAGTTGCTGCTATTGATTGTGGTATCTGAGCATAAGGGAAACCCGTTGTCGGAACAACCGCTATATCGTTTTGCGGCACATCCACTATCAAACGCAGATATGGAGTAGCACCACTACTTGCAGTCAAAGTTGTTCCGCTTTTTGAGTAGGCAGTCACTCTGCCCGCATCCGCATTAGTTCCTAATAATCCCATATTTCTGTTTGCCGTAGTCTCTGTAAAAGAGACAAAATACCTGCCTGCCGGTAATGTTTGCGCAACCGGAAGAGGAATATTATATAGACTATAGTAATTTGCTGTTATTGTTGGCTTTGCAAATGTTGTAGTATATCTGGCAGTTGAAGCAGTGGTTGTTGTGCCTGTCATATCAAAAATACTGAGTGTCAAATTTTGGTTATTGGTGGCACCTACACCCAAAAATACTGCCTCAACCTGATTGATGGTTGTTTCTTTTGTAAAGGTGTAAATAAGTCCGAAAGTAGTATTAGCGGTTGCTGACCCCCAATATGTAGTTAAATTATCTTCACCCATGTCAGTTGCAAAAGTGCGGGGCAATACTGACCCTTCAACTATACTTGTAGCATCAAGATTTGTCGGGTCTGTTTCATTTTGTGTTACGGATAAAGTAAAAACATTTTCCCCAGGCGACAGCATTAACCCTTCATCAATATTGGCAGTTAAAGTTGTTGTTGCGTTTGGCGCTAAGGAAGCAAGCGGACTGGATGTTCCTATCTCAGTTCCATTCATTTTAACAGTAAGAACTATATTGGTTTGAGGTTGCAATCCGACATTTTTTACAGTAGCGCTAAGCGTTGGCGGTAATGGTTGATTTACAGGTTCAACCGTATATGGATACCCTCCTGTAACCATCAAAGCATTATCAGGCACTTCGGCTACGCTCACATTATCAATACGCCAATTATGAGCGTAAGTACCTGAATATACAAATGCAAGATAAATGTCCTGTCCTGCATAATCACTTAATGGGATGTTAAGTTGTTGCCAAGCATCTTGTACATCGGCAGGATATTGCAAAGTGTATAGTTGGCTAAATGAAGTCCTGTCGCTGGTAGTGGTAGATATCCACACTCTGCTGTATCCATTTCCACCTTGTCCACCGCCGGTATAATATGTAGGATAACCTGTGCGGGACATAAAACCTAATACAACGGTTCCCGTAGCAGGGACAGTAATCTGAGGGGTAATCAACCATGTTTCTCCAGCTTCGTTTACATCAGCGCGAAATACATTGTTTCCGTCAATAGGACTGGCGTTACTTATTGCCCAAGTTCCAGTTGTCCCTGTTACCTTGATGTTTTGCCATCCGGCAGGCAGAGAAGTGGAGGCATTAAAATCTTCAAAAAATGCCGTACTAGCCCTGAAAACAGGGTTAGTAGTCGAGGTACTGTTAATCTTACTACTAACAGTTCCGTTAACACTCGAGGGTTGCAATCTATATAAGCTTGCTCCCTGTTCAACCGAAGGCTGTATTTTCCCTTTTATGGAATTCATACTTGCCCTCTCTTGCGCACTTATGGCGGAAAAAATCAACGCCAGCGCAATAAATAAAGTAAACTTTTTTTTCATACTAATAATATTAATTATAAAATTATTTATATCCTTATTTTCCAAATCGCATTTCATACAAAAAAAAATGTAAAAATTGCCCTATTTGCCAAAATAAAAATTGAGACTGCAAATATATACAATATTTTTTATATGCAAATATTTTTTAAATAAAAAAAATTAAATAAAAAAAAATAAATCTGATTTTATAGAAAAAATAGATTTTGCACTTTCGTAAAGTATTGATATTTAATAATTAAAACAAACACATTTTTAATAGAACAGAATAAAAAAAAACAGGGTTTTATTTATTCTTTTGCAGGATTTTGAATTTATAAAAAGCAAATTGGGCTTAATAATTGTAAAAATGAAAGATAAGATTCAAGTAGAAATACCTTTTTTAATTTTTTAATCGGCATTAACGACAACGCTCCCTCAACCACCCCGCCTCTTCCGTCGAAAGCAAAGGAGCAAGCTGCTCATAAACTTTGTGATGATAATCATTCAGCCAGCTGATTTCTTCAGTCGATAGCAAAGAATAGTCAATCAATCCGGTATCAATCGGACAAAGCGTCAATGTTTCAAAAGCGTAGAAATCGCCGAAATCCGTAGTTTTCGCTTCAACGGTCAACAGCGCATTTTCGATGCGGATACCGTATTCGCCGGCAAGATAAAGCCCCGGTTCGTTGGACGTA
>Ga0123357_10001536_pt1 | contig 24560 bp, 17 predicted proteins | sample TergutEmb28metaG_FD_89873 | JGI IMG/M metagenome (GOLD analysis project Ga0123357, IMG submission 89873) | Embiratermes neotenicus P4 segment gut microbial communities from Petit-Saut dam, French Guiana - Emb289 P4 | ecosystem: Host-associated > Arthropoda: Insects > Digestive system > Gut ...
AAATTGTTATTTTTTTTTTTTTGGGGGGGGGGGGGATAATACTAATGGTACTATATTGACTATGGTTCAGCTGCCATATTCTTGTTGACTGTTCTGTTTAGGTTTATTATTATTATTATTATTCCTCGGGTATGTTGTTGATCTGATTTATAATTATGGTTTTTACCATAGCAATTACAAAGTTTGCAAGTAGTTATTGTTGAAGATAGGAATTTGTGGACAATGTGCAATGCTGCAAGTAGTGCTGCCCTTTGAATGTTGTTTTTGAGATTCCTTCTTCCAGGTTTATTAGCTGACGTGCTTGTGCATGGCGTTCGACACCATAGCAGTTGCCAAGGGGCACCATCGATCACCTACCAGTGCTGTTCAATTTCCTTATGCATTCAGGACGTTACTGTCATGCACCATTTCAGTGTTCTCAGCATTAGAGATGGCTATAGCATTTACATGTACAGTTTCTTTTAAGCTGTCAGCTGATATCAGATCTATTACCCTGTATTTCCTTATCACGTACCAGTATTTGTTCACAGTAAATTTTGTACCTCTCAGCTATAGCTATTTCTGGTATATACTTAAACAGAACAGACTGCAATGAAGATGCTTCGCAATAAGCTTCCTGATGTGTGTTTAGCCATACTATATTGTCCCTAGTTGTTTATTCTGTTGGTATACACATGGAACTAGTGAGACTACCTAAAATGTAATCTGAACATCAGAATCCATACCTGTATTATATTTACAATGAGATAAAATACTGTCCTAACATAAAATCAGTTATGTCTATTGAACACCAGTTACATGATACAAACACAACATGCTTTAACCAACAATATAATCATCGTGTGGATCAATCATTCCTCCAGCAGATGATCATATTATTGGTTGAAGCATGTTGACACTATATAACTGGTGTTTAATAGACATAACTGAGTTTGTGTAAGGGTGGTCATTCTTATTCACTGTATTTAAAATGTGCTTTAAGTGCAGTCTATGGTGAAAGAGACTAATTTGGGGAATGCTTACCATCACTTAGACCAAACTCTTTTGTCTACCCAGCTGCTGTCTAAAATTAAGACAATACTATAATTCTGTAATTGGCCCGATATCGTAGTCGGGAGCACTAACTCCTCTCAGGGAATATTACGTTTCGTGGTCACAGGAAATGTCTACTGACTTGAAAAAAAAAATTGTGGTTATATCACTACAAGTTTATTACCAGTTACTTAATTCATGTAAGTTTGGCTGTCAGAACTAAATGTGTTGTGTCCAGCACTGCAAGAAGGTTTTATCAAAACACCTCTTTATTATCGGCCCAATCTTTCCTTTCAACTTGCTCGCATAAGTCTCTGCCAGGAATTGTCTCAGAACTCAGCTTGGGCTAGCTTCACAACCACATCCCAATCAAGCATAAACAGCTGTCCAATTGATGTATGCCCAAACCTTCAGAGGATGCTTTTGTTCACAGAGGGTTACAGTGGCAATACGGTCACAACCCTTAACTAAGAGTAGGCTGAACCCCTCCGTGTAACAAACATGTCATAAACTTAACAACCACAACCTTGAGGTCCACACCCTCCCAGTGTACCAATATACTGTACACAAACTGAAATTCTTATTGCTCAGTCACAAATTTATATTTAATTCTTCCGAATGTAATTTTTTATATCTATCCACTGAGCATATGTCTGATCCAGTTTTGAACCAGGATCATCGGTACCAGTATAACCTGGGATGCAGTATACAGATTTTACCCAGGTGTTCTTTACTTTCAAGAGTCATATGTTTTCATGGGACACACATAAATATATTTCATATACAGCCTCTCCTGGGCTGATTTTACACAAACCTTACAATAAATGTGGAAAGTACAGACAAAAATTGATTTACACCCTTAAGTAAAGTTTGACTGTCACTGGGCCAAATTTCATGAAACTCGTGCTTGGTAATGAGTTGCATAGGACACTACTGAATTTAATCAAAATCCATCAACCAGTTTAGTGTCTGATACTAGGTCATAGACAAACAGATGGATGTGTGTGGTTCTCACACAAGGCATTCTTTTTTCTTACTTCATAAAGAATACTTAAAAATAAGAAAATTAATTTAACCTGTTGCTTTTATGGAAGTGAAACTTAGTCTTTCACATTATGGAAAAAACACAGATTGAGGGTGTCTAGGAGAATACCAGAAGCTACGAAGAAGGAATTAATGATAGGCTTCATAACTGTGCTGTTCATCAGTGTTATTATTAGGATGACCAATTGAAGGATGAGATGGGGAGGGAATATAGTGCACACTGTTGCTGGTTGGAAAACCTGAAGGGAAGAGACTATTCAAAAGATGCAGACATATAGTCAAATTACAGCTGAAAGGTGCATTAGCCACTCTATTGCTGCTGCACCACCCATCTCCAGGGGCTCAGGACCAGGTATTATTCAAGTCATGAAGGTTAATCATACTGTCTTGGGAGTGACCTTTGAGGTCACAGTCCTTTTGGTAGTATGTGTTTAAAGTTTAATGCATATATTACTACAAAGTTTTGAGCAACATAAAATACACACATGGCCTCCATCAGTCCAAGCCTTATATAACAGATCATGCCTTATCTTACTCAGCTTTTGCTATGAACAGATTTTAGTTACTTGAATGTTCATGCACTTGATTGGCATCACGTTTTCCGTGTTGGGCTTTGTCTTGTGCAGTGTTTCTAACATTTTAATTGCTATTTAATAGGATTTCTGCCTGCCGCCTGTATAATTGAGTGATTAAACCATACACCTATGAAATTTCATAAGCCACATCCACATGTGTGTCTTGGTGTGCCTTTGAAATGACAGGATAATATTAAAATGGATCTAAGTGAAATATGGTACGGGGGGATAAACTGCATTTATCTGGCTCAGGATGAAGACTACTAGCATGCTCTTGGGAATTGGGTAATGAACTTTTTAATGTCATACCACTCTATTATACTTCATTTATTAAAAGCAATAAACAGCAAAATACAGAATTATAAATTGATATTTTTAGTTCATGCAGCCTGACATATTTCAATCTATGAACATTATGAAGGATGCATGTAAGAGTAGAGGGAGTGCATTAGGCGCTACAGTGACCCCTGCACCTTCACTGTTTCTGAACTGTGGTGCAACAAGGGTGTATGTTGTACAATTGCACAAACTACTTTAGGTGTTACACTGTATAAGTAATATTGGATTTGGTAGTAAATGAATGTATGAATAATATTTTTAAACTCATTCATTGTAATATCCTCTCATCTACTTCCCAACTGAAATGTATAAATTTCATAGTTGTTGCATGCACATTACATGCCTGGCCCAACTCATCATCATCATTAATGAGGTCACTTTAATAGTTGTTGAGGATTGTAAGACCTCGGAACTGATAATGATCCAATGACAGAAACATGTCAGGCTGAATTAATTTTGTGAGTGCTGTATTTAATGAATGGTAGTGAACCTTTGGGCTCCATAAATGCCTAGCTGGGTGTTTATTAGCTTCTCAAGTACCTGATTACCTTCAGTTTATTATTACTGTTATTCTACCATGTGCCCAGAAGACTGCATATGCATGCACAAGTTAAATCCTCATTTATCAGTGTGTCATACTAGAAGAAGAAAATAGATTGTTTGTACAGTATTTATTTTTTGTAGACACACAATTTTCTTAAACACTGAAGATTGTCAATTATGTGCTGGAACACAAGGATGCATATAATATATACTAATAAAGATGAACTCAAGTTTCGTGCATGTATGTGGGTACCAACTTGAAAGGATGGCTTGAAGAAAAACTACCTGCACTGCTGCCACTAGGGCACAGGGAACTTGATGTACAGGTCAAGATGTATACATTCAAATTACATCTCAGTGAATTTACACTGTTCATTGGTTAAACATCTTAACCTTTAATACAGAGTGATGTAGGGCATAGATATTAGCAGTGACTTCTTTTGCAAGCACTCCTGTCAAGTCAGTCTGTATATGAAGTGTAAACTTCACTTTATGATGACCATGTCTAGAGAACTTACTGTATGTACATGTCCCATTATGATCTGCATTAAAACAGACACTAGCAAAGGCTGCCATATCAATTAAAGGGCTGGAGATCATGCAACATTCTGTACAACAGATTGTCTGTCTGGGAACAGGGAGAGTGAAGTGGCTGCAGAATGTTAAACCTCAATCATGATTGTGTTGAACATTACCTACATTTCTTACACACAGCACACTATGATGCTTCATGGAGTACATATTTCACATTTCAACAACACAAACAAAACAATTAGTTTTTCCTATACATTACAACACATTATATCCAGACCACAAAAATGGCTCAGATAAAATATAACTATTGAGATATATGAGTACATTTAGTAGTGGTTTAAATCCTATTTATCATATCTTATTCAATTTGTTGAAATCACAAAAATTGGTAACAATAATACCCTTCACAGATACTCTTCCTTATATAGAGAAATTAACTTATGGAGTTCCCCAGGATTCAATACTAGGACCAATAAAATTTCTGTTATTCATAAATGACTGACCAGGAAATGTGCAAATTGCCAAGTTGTTCCTATATGCAGATGACACCAATATACTTGTGGTTGATAAAGACATAAAAGTATTTGAACTTAAAACTGCATTAGTAATGAAACAGCTTCTTGACACTGAACTTGTTGTTAATGCTGCTAAAACATGGCTATGTTATTTCATTCCATTGAGCAGAAATATGTTGATAAACCAAATATTATGTACCATACAGTTACAGCATATAGCCCAAATATAAAATTCTTGGGTATTACTCTCACAGAAATCCTAAAATGGAATGCCCATATTGATATATTATGTAAGAGTTTGAATACATCATATTTTATGATAAAACCCTGAAGAAGTAACAAGTCACCACTCTGAATTCTATATTATGCATATTTTCAGTCTCATATGAAGTACAGTATTACATTTTGGTTCAGAGATAGTTATAGTAAGAAGTTTTTTGTCTTAAAAAAAAAAAAGGTGGTATATTTGATTTTTGGAGTTAAAGGGCATGCATCCTGTAGGAATAATTTTAAGGCACATAAGATTGTAACAGTGGCTTCAATTTATATTTTAGGAGTATTATGTTTTATAAAAAAGTATCACATGAATATTAAACATAATTATCATGTACATAAATATGATACCAGAGGCAGTGTTAGATTGTACAACATCTTTAATTCAAAACAGTGTTTTAAATATGGACATAATATTATATAATAAATTGCCTGAAAAAAATAAAGAGTTTGCATGGAGTAATAATTTTAAAAAAGAGCTGAAATCAATACTTTTGAAAAATGCTTTTTATACTTTAAAAGAATATTTACAGGCAGCAATGTAGTAGATATGTGTATTGGGAACTGGGGTAAATAACTATAATTACCCATATGCTCATAATTTTATATATTATTTTAGTCATGTGGTGGCCTTTGAATGTGGAATGTTCATGGTTGATATGTGCATTTTATTTGTTTGTTGGTATGGTATGTACATTATTGTAACTTGTTCAGTGTTTTGTAATGTGACTATATGGATGCGAATAAATACAATAAAATACAGTGATTTTAGCTGAGTAAGTAAATTCAATATACCCTCTGGTAATAGAAAAGAAACAAATTCTACCTGATCAAATAGTTCTTTACACGAAGAAGAAGCATCTATTTGACCCTTAAATGAATCAGTTGGTATTGAAGTGTTTAACACATAAATGATTTTATCATCTAATGTCCTCATCTTCTTCAGAGCATCCTGGAAAAATAATTATAAAGTTAGTTATTTTCATGATGTTAAGATAATGTTTTGGTGGGGAAACCTGAGGGAAACAGACCACTGTGGAGACCCAGGTGTAGATGGAAGGATAATATTAACATGGATCTTCAGGAAGTAGGATGCGGGAATATGAACTGGATCAAGCTGGCTCAGGATAGGAACAGGTGGTGGGCTCTTGTGAATGCAGTAATGAACCTTCAGGTACCATAAAATGCGGGAAATTTCTTGACTGGCTGCAAACTGGTTAGCTTCTCAAGAAGGACTCTGCTCCATGGAGTGAGTAAATAAGTAAGTAAGTAACTAAGATACTGTGAAATTTAGTGCATGGCCAGTTTTTTATGTCCAGGTTGGTTATTTAATTTTTCAGTTGCTGAAGTGAGACATAATGATTAATATACAGTAAACATATTGAATAATTACATGAGTAAACTTCATTGTGGAAGTCAAAACAGGCAAAAATAGAAACCAAATTTTTAAAATAATTCTTATTCCAAATCAGGAAGCAAAAATTTTGCATTGAACATCTTTCAGATATATGTTCAAAAAATAATCAGAATTTTGTGGATGTTGGGCGAATTGGATGGTTAGTGGTTGTGCGTCATGTGAGAATTTATATTTTATTAGCAATAAAGTTTATTCTTATTTAAGTGTAATTTCAAATTGCATAATATATGGTGCATACAGTCATGTTTCTTGCATACACATACAAATAAAGAATAATCAAGAACCTTCCCATCTTGCAAATTCTTTCACTTTTGTGATCCACATACCTGATTAAACCTTAAATGGCTGACTTCATAGGCTCTCAAGATGATGTGAAAAACTGTTGTGATATGTAAGTTAACAAACAAAATGTGTTTCAAAGAAGCAACCTTTTGATACAAAGACTGGTAATTTGTGTTGGTAATAATGAAACACATTACTGTATGTCAAACTGCATGAATACGTATCATTTGCTTAGCAACAGTAACACAAATGCAATAAAAATTAAATCAAGAACAAGGCTGCCTCCAAGTTTGTTTTGACTGCTGCAGGTGTTCATAAGCAGGTTCTTTCCATCATTCAGATCTTACAATATGCAGCAGCCATTCTGTATCTTCTGTGGCTTATATGATGGTGGGACTTTTTTATATTTAATCACTTGATCACTTAACCTGTATCTTATTTAGCTTTCTCATACATCCAGCACTGAACAGACACAAGCCTTGAATGTTTATCTATACTCACACTGTCTGATTTTCACCTCCCACATGTCTTAACTTTCAAGTGCACACTAACAATACCATTACAGTTTAATGAGGTATGCACAAAGACCTTTTAAATGTAATTGTCTATACATCTAAAATATAATCTGCAACAAGCTTAATATTCTATATATATCAACAATATAGGATTTACTGGACTACAGGCATTACAGATTTAAAAACTTACTGTGATACATGAAAACAAATCATATCTTACATATTACAATGTACATTGTTTTGAGCACTCCAACACATCTTAGCTAAATTACATGCGGGTATCTGATAGCTTGTACATTTAAGTATTACAGTAACGCCATTTTGGATAATTTGCTTTGTCCTTTGTGCTAACATCAACCCCCAAAACAAATGTAATGGCTTCAGACTATTTAAATCGCAAGGTCTATACGTGTTCCTCTACACTTCCACTTGTATGGAAATCGGGAATGTGGATTGCATCACCGTAACAGGACACATTTGCACGACCCTCAAGTTACGGAAAGACTACATGTATAGCACGTCCAACAGCGAAATTTTTCCTGCACATAAACGGGGGGGGGGGTCCCTCTCACGGGTGCTTCTTGAACGGGGTGACTATACACTTGATCCACTGGCTGGACCAGTACCGCGAATTATGCAGGTTTTTCTATTTTAAAAAACCATGTGTGGGGCGTTGCTTCGTCAAGAAAACTCAGCCGAAATACTCTGTTATGTGTAAGTCACAATATTTATAGTTCTGTCTCATAACATCGAACAAGTATTTCAATTTGAAGTACCGGCATTACGGACTACCTCATGCAGTTATACAGGTTAGGTCAAAGGACTTTTAAATTTTGATTTGTAACTACTCAAACACAGTACTGACAATTTAATTAACGAAAATAAACAGCATATCAAGTAAATTTGAGAATAATCAGTGTAAGTATCACCTGAAATTCTAGAAAATCCCCACATTCCATAACCACGGGAGCAGCCATTTCCAAGTAACCTCGTCACCAAAAAGAAACTCCCATCATCCTTTAAAAACGGCAGACCTTGAAGTTGAAAGCTACTGAGTGCAGAAGTTTCTATGAAAGTTTCCCTTTAAAAAGGACAGAAAAAAGCACAATAAAAAGGTAAGATAACTTTCCAAATATCAGTACATATCAGACTATGCAAAATACCGATTAATTAAGTACTGTATTCATGAATGTAGTAAGTATGCATGTTTTGTATGCTGTTTGTCAGCTGCAGTCCTTGGACAAAATCAGTATCTCATGTGACCCGTCAATTTCTGTATTTATTGACATTGAAATGTAGATTCTCTGGGTTTCGCACTTTGGTGTTCCTTTTTATACATACGTTGGTGCTGTAAGTACCGTTCAATATATTTAGTTCGAAAGTTGTACGTCAAAAATTTGTCCCACGCGGGCCATTATTAACCCCAGAAAGTTTAATGGACAGGCGTAACTGGAGTAATTAAGTCGTAACCTTTAAAATTATATGTATTGTAGATGTTGGGGCCTACACATAAGCACCGCTATAAAAACATGGGACTGGATTCCCATGAGCTTAGGAGGCGGCGTGAAGAAGTGGGAGTCCAGCTGCGAAAGCAGAAACGAGAACAGCAACTATTTAAACGCCGTAACGTTTTTATGCCCGGATCATCAGATGAGGATGGAAGTATGCAGGTACATAATACATTTTAGTGACAAAATGAATTTATGGCTTGTAGCATACAACTAAAGAACACATACTGTGTTTGAGCTAGGTTGAGGTTTCATCTTATTCACACAAACTCAAGTCAAAAATATTTACTCCACCAGGTTTAGGCTTTAGGGTTTCGTTTTAGTTATAGAGAGGCTGAGGAAGTGGATTTGCTATGCTTAGAATTCCTTGATACCTTTTTTCCTTACATTCACTACTGTCAATGTACATTACAGTCAGTGTTGTCAATTCATCATGGTTTCTGTTATGTTAATATATTCAGTCATAAATTCTGCTTCTCTTGTACAAATAATTCTTTTGAGATATTGTTGCATGTAGAATTGCCAACACCTTAATGTTACTAGGGAATTTACTCACACTCCTCATGCTCCTATTCTGTGTTAGATCTGAAAATGTATATTAACACATTTATTGTCAGGCTCTTAAAGGTCAGCTTTTCCCAGAGTGTCAGGTTTTAAAGTGTGGGTATGAGGTTTTGCGCTACATGGAAAAAGATATTTCACAACCATTGAAAGGGGTGGGGGTGGGGAAATTCAAACACAAAGGTGATCAAATAATGCAGGGTATATAGCAGGTACAGTGAAGGTGTGGAATACAGACAGTTTTTTGTCAGAAACACTCAGAGGATGAGACTGTTAAGAAGAACAGTGTAGTTGGGAGATTAATAGTAATAAGTCTCCTCAAACAGTATGGTGTGAGGTTATGAAGTGGGTCTGGTTATGGTCCAGTGGCAGGGTATTTTATTCATAGTAATTAATCTTTGTATTGCATAAACAGGAATGAAATTTGTTGACCAGCTGAGTTACTCTCAGCTTCTCAAGATATATTGTGTGCTGTATGATATTGGTGACCCAGTATCCATCAGAGTAGTCAAGGAATTGTGGTTGATTTCTGGTAGGAGCAAGGGATTTTTCTTCTCTTTAAAGCCTGCAGACTGGCTATGGAGCCCATTCAGCCTCATAGTCAATAGATAGGGGGGAGGGGGGGATCTCTCCCCAGGGGAAAGTGGGGGAGGGGGATTGAAGCTGACCACTTACCTCTGTCTAGTGCCAAGTTTAATAATGAGTGGAACTTGTCCTCCATCCCCCCATATGTCTTCATGGTATTGCAGAAACAGCTTTGCTCTACCTTTACTACTATTGTGTGTTGTTTTATTGGCTTCTTGTTTACTTTATTATATTGGTGACCACAGATGTAAGGACAGTGTGAATGTGTGTTACTGTTATGGCTTCTAGGACGATAACTTGCCTCTCATCAATGCACCAGGCATCACACCAGGCATGGTGCAAGCACTTTATAGCAGTAATGTGGAAGATCAGCTAACTGCCACGCAAAAATTTCGTAAACTCTTGTCCCGTGAACCAAACCCTCCCATAGATGAAGTTATTCAAACTGGAATTGTGCCACGTTTTGTAGAATTTCTTCGGAACAATACCAACTGCACACTTCAGGTAAGAAATAAACAATACAGATCAGTGGAAGGTGGAGTGGATTTATGTTTTACAATGAAAAGTACCCATCTTCACCCAGGATATGGATTATTTTCATAACAGTGTTGTAATTTATGGCAGCTGGAACATTAAAGAAGGAATAGCACTTGCTTGAACTAGTTAAAGTATACTCATGCAACAAAAACATTATTGGGAATTGGGATTCAAATGGCAGTCAAATATTCCTCAACAGCACTTACTCACCTTTGTAGTCAGCTTGGCGTAGAAGATTGATTTACTCAGTGACACAGTATAACATCCAGGAAGAGTGGAATCTTCACTTACACTTCTCTTTTAACAGCCATTCTGAATGTGCACATTATCAAAAACAGGGAATTGTTCATTCCTGCCAGATTGCAACAGTTTTCATTCTGAAGTACGAAACTTATTAAAAACTAGTACATCATGAGGACTGTTAAAAGTGTTTGGTAGTAATGTTCACAGAACTGTATTATACAACAACATTTCCAAGAACTGAATGTATGGAAGGGTGATGTCCTTATTCTTGGCAACATCTGTATTTGATCAGTGGTGTGGATGCTGGAACTGTGTTTTTGTGCCTTTTCTGTAGAAGCATGTTACAAAATAAGTGATAATTTTCCAATTAGTAATCTTTTTCTCATTCTCTAGTTTATTGTCAGATTCTGTTTGACATATTAACTCTTCAGTGATGCTGGGTTGTAAATTCATACTACTGCCCAGGACAGAGGACTTTTAAAGTATTGTTTACTTTTTAAAAACCCAAGTTTGCATACGTGAACACATGTACGGCAACACTCCTAGAAATACATTTTATGTATTTAGGTTACAAGCAACTTTATTGCATTTTTAAGTTATGCTGCATAATCTATGTTTTGTTTTGAGAACTGCGCTATTATGATAATTTCTTACTGATGTTTTGGGACAGGCTATCAGTCCCACCTTCAAAGGTCAAGAATTTGTACTTTTTGGATTCTTGACCCTTGAAGTTGGGACCAATAGGTTGTCCCAAAACATCGGTAAGAAATTGCCACTACTCTCTGCATAATAACCCAGAAGAGCCCAGTTCTTATCTACTTTGCAGCGGAAGCCTGAAATCTGTGTTGTGTTCAACAAAATTCTGTCGTTTTATAATTTTGTCCCTTTCTGTTCAAGTGTGTTTTTCATAAACTGTGTGCTGTTTAAATGCATTTGGATCATGTGGTGCAGTAGGACCTGCAGCATGTGAAGAATTAAATGCCTGTAGAGTGTAATGAGGCAGATATTGAAGGGTTAATTATGTATTAGAAGTTAAGCTATTAATCTGGAATATATTTTAATGTTATAACCATTTTAGTTGCATTTGCAAAATGATTGTGAAGAGCTACCAATAGATTTATCACCTCTGGCTGCATGGAACAACTTGGCTCCCACCAAACATTTTTATGAAATTTTATGGTCAGGATTTTTTCTACAATCAGTTTACCTCATTCAAGTTTGGTTAAAATTGGACAAAAGTAACAGACATTTTACATTAGAACTTACATACATTTATGATGATATCTGACCATTTATGAGAAATACAGGAAAAACAGTTCACAGTTTTGAATATATTATGGTGCTAGATGGATGTGATTTTTATGCTGAGTAATTAGGGCAAAAATACAAACTTCATCCTAATATTTAATGTTTTTGCTTTATATTTCATTTTGATTATGTAATATGGTGCCACACAGTAGAGATTTGATGTGTTGTGACTAAATAAACCACGGATGTGAAAATGTGCATATATAATATTTAACATTTATTGTTCATATCTGGAAGTTTGAAATTTGAAATGTGGATAGATTATGAGTATACCTACAAATGTCATGCAGACTTTTGTCACTCTTCATAAATTTCATATCTGAGCTTTATAATATCAGTATAAATATTTATATAATACATATTGCTATATTTACAAATTCTTATATAGTCCTGCATGTTGTATTTTTGCTGTCATTTGGTACTTTGTGCAGGCTTTATGCCTGACCTTACAGATGGGTAGTGCGCCTTTGTTTTTGATAATGTTATGTTTTAAGCATGTCCTTTCAGCACTGTTTTGCTTCACATTATGATCTCTACTACCGTGTGAACAGCAATCAGTGGTATGGTAGTGAATGTAAAATTGTGTTCCAGTATTTAATATTACTGTCATGTTTCTTTCAGTTTGAAGCAGCGTGGGCTTTAACCAATATAGCATCAGGTACTTCTATGCAGACTCGCATGGTGATAGAAGCTGGTGCTGTTCCAATATTCATTCAGCTGCTGGCATCAGAATTTGAAGATGTGCAGGAACAGGCAGTGTGGGCTTTAGGCAATATTGCAGGTGACTCTCCAGAATGCAGAGACCATGTGCTGGATACAGGAATACTTGTCCCACTCCTTCAGTAAGTTTTGAGATTGTAAATATTTCAGGGAGTACCTTCTCCCATTCTGTCCATAATATTTCATGTTCCCATTTGCTGTCTGTAAAAGTATAAAGATAGCAGTATACAGAACTATAATTTTGCCTGGTGTTGTATGTGGGCATGAAAATTTGTCTCTCACATATGGTGACAGCACTGGCTGACGGTGATGCTTAACCTTTTGGCGCCGGAATTATTATTTAAACTTTAGAACACTCTGTATATAAAATGTGAATAATACAGGAACCAAATACGTTAGATTTATGAAACAAACTGCATTTTGAAGAAGATAAAACATAGAGTATATACCATGTTTAAAATATTCAGTACCTATATTTGTTGAATAAATATATAAAATGCAACATTTAGAGGTTAGTGCGGTACGACCACACTAGTCATTGTTAGGCGTCAAAAGGTTAAATAATGAAGTTATTCAGCATAATAATGGATAGCATTCTTGCTACATATCCAGGGTGTACGCAGATAAATCACAGGTGACACACTGGCTATTCTGAGTAATGTTTCTCATTGTTTTCCAGAAGTTTTTCAAGAAATACTGTATTTTTGTGATAACCTAGGCCATGTTGACTTATCTCCACGTCATGTTAAATTTATTATTTATAATCATCATTTTATTTCATATTTCATGCAATGCCACTAGAATGTGACTCTCATTAAATAAATGGAGGCTGTAAGCAGTTGTATTTTGAATTGTTTTCAGTAATTGTTTTGTAATTTGATTTGTTTTTGTGCATTTGTAAATAATTGAGTTGAATTGTTAAACTGTTTTACGTTAAGTACCCATTTATTTGTATATTTTCAGACTTCTGAGTAAGGCTACTCGCCTTTCTATGACTCGAAATGCTGTGTGGGCTCTTTCGAACCTGTGTCGTGGAAAGAATCCACCACCTGAGTTCTCCAAAGTATGTCCATGCCTACCTGTACTCTCCCGCCTGCTGTTCCACGCAGATTCTGATGTCTTGGCTGATGCATGCTGGGCACTTTCATACCTGTCTGACGGACCAAACGACAAGATTCAGGCTGTTATTGATGCAGGAGTTTGTAGGCGATTGGTTGAACTTCTCATGTAAGTATTGTTTCTTAGTATATGTAATGATTAATGTATTCGCTTTCAGTGGGAAGGAGGCATTCAGCTGAGACTACTAAGCTGTAATTTGAAAGCATGAGGTAACTCATGTTTGTATATATGTGTGTGTGTGTGTGTGTGTGTGTGTGTGTATTTGCTCACTTCAAGAACAGAAAAGGAAAACATTATTAATCTTTCTTCTTTGTGCACTGAAATGTATGACACTCCGGGGTTTCTGTGGTCATGCTTTGACATTGTCTGAATCTGACTGCCATTGAGAGTAACTCTTTCTAAGGGCTCTTCTTTACCTGAAAATGAAAGCAGAGCTGGCTTCCAAAATGTACTCTATTTATGAATAAGATAATGGGCAAAGTCCAAAGAAAGAAGATTACTTCACCACAGAGGAAGGTCTGTTATGTCCCTTGATGCAGGAAAACTGCCTGTGCACGTGTATTGACTCTGTTACAGTGTTGTCACTGCTGATACCTGAGTTGCTGAAACAGATGCGTAGTTTTCTTTTATTGATCATGGTTTCAGCATGCATGTGAAGTGTGTTCATTTAAAGAAAGATTGTTTATTTGCAGTACTTTTTGAGGATATTCTAATGTAGTTAAAAAGTTTTTCATGTAAATGGTGCTGCAAAATAGTACTGTACACAGAATGGTATGAAAATCTTGAATGGATTCAGTGCTGAACAGCAAGACAATATGAAAACTTGTGTTTCTGTTAGATACGGTGTAGTTTAAGTGAAGTCAGAATACATACAGCCTAAATAACACATATTCATGTTAAGAAAATTTCCCAATAATTCTTGAAGCTCTCCACAAGACTATTTGCTCACCTTATGGTGTGCTTTTGATTGTGCATGAAATCATAGTGTCTGTGTTTTTTGAAGAAACAATTTGTTTCTGTTAGTGTTGAATTATGTATGGTGCCATCTGGGGGAATTACCAGAAGAAGGGAAAATGTATGGTTTGTTTATCCAGGACAGTGCCATGGCTTACACAGAGTTCAGAGTGGCTGTACCAGAAGAGGTATTCTGTGAACAGTTGATAACTCAGAGGTTATGGTCCACATCTGAAGACTTGAATTTCTAATAAAACATGTAATAATACTGATAACTCAGAAATTGTAGTCTTCTACATCTCCATATTTGATTCTGTATGATTATTTAGTAGAAGAGTATTTGTGAATGGTTTATGAGTTACAGGTCTTCTAGATCTCCAGATTTGAGTCTGTGGTTATTATGTGTGAGGCACAATAAAAGAGTGGCTTTATGTGAACAGTCCACTTATATGCAAAAAGTGACATTGTTCTGAGAGAAATTTCCAGTATTTCATGATGAGGTCTGTTAGATGTGAAGAAATATATTCAAAAAGTGTGAGGCTTGCATAGATGCTGGGATTCAGCACTTTGAGGCCTCTTTGAAATGAGGTAAATTGAACTACAGGGGAGAAAGAGACTGTGAATGTCTGGTGGATGAAGGCTTCATATGCAGTAATACTTTCATGGTAGCTACCATGCTCAGGTACAAAGAAAATATTCCCAAAAAATGTACTGTATACTTCACTTGAAAGCAGGAAGTATTATAGATTTTCATGTAATATGAATGTTGTTTTGCAGGCACAACCAGCACAATGTGGTATCAGCAGCTCTGAGAGCTGTGGGCAACATAGTAACTGGAGATGATGTGCAGACTCAAGTTATCCTCAATTGTTCAGCACTTCCTTGCCTGCTGCATCTCCTAGCATCACCCAAGGAATCAATAAGGAAAGAGGCCTCCTGGACAATATCTAATATTACAGCTGGAAATAGGCAACAGATACAGGTTAGCAAAGTAATTATAATTTCATCTTTACATCGTAAATCCCTACACTGGTGATTATTGCTTACACTTAAGTAATACCTTGTTAATTTAAATTTACCTATGTGCAAATGTCATACAATTCAAAGCATGTGACATTCCCTAGCTTTAAACACAAGGTGTTTTGGTCTCAGATGCTTTCGAGTCAACAAGGTTTTGCTGTATGTATTGTGTGAGTGTGCTAGTGAGTGGCAGTGGATGATAACATTTTGCATTTTTGTTCTTCAGATGGCTTCCTATATTAGTATGTTAGAATTAAATGAGGAGAATGGGAAGCATGTGTATCCTGCCCAGGTAGTTGTTTCCATATGCCACATCTCAGCAATTTGCCTTGACACATGAGGTTTTTGTTTATATTTCTTAATTGGTGTACAAGAACAGATACCATATGTTATATGGATTAACTTGTTCTGGAGGCCATAGGCAGTCTCGTAGGTTTAGTATTTCCTATCTGGACAGAGTATAAGGACAGAAGTAATTAAATTACACTGAAATCAACAAAAGAAGTAGTCCAGCTTGTGGCAGACTTATTGAGAAATTAGTTGCAAATTGAAATTATAGCATTTTCTAATAGTGATATCTGATGTTTATCTTATACAGTGAGGGCATACTGTTTTAGTTGCTGATGACTGTAGTCTCCATCCACAATCTGAGGACACATCGCGCTTAATGAACATTGTTTTCCAAGCAGTAATTTTCAGTTTTCTGTTTCAGGCAGTAATTGATGCAAATATTTTCCCGGTTCTTATTGATATACTCGGGAAAGCTGAATTCAAGACACGGAAAGAGGCTGCTTGGGCCATAACCAATGCCACTTCAGGGGGTACAGCCGAGCAGATTAGGTATCTGGTGGATCAAGGTTGCATCCCTCCCCTGTGTGACCTTCTGACGGTGATGGATGGCAAGATTGTTCAAGTTGCCCTTAATGGATTAGAAAATATTTTGAGACTAGGGGATCAGGATGCAAGGGCACATAAAGGTGTCAATCCATATGCTGTATTAATTGAAGAATGTTATGGTAAGTTAGAGAAATGTATATTACGCCCTTAACGTATGCATCTCTTTTGTTGCAGTTACACATAGGTCTCCCTCTCACAAATACCTTGAAGGTTCCAGCCTTTAGCTTCTTCCTCAATTCTGAGTCCAAAACAGTATGTTTCTAGTCATTGGTTGTTAATGAAGAGAGATGTGTCCTCATCAAAGACCTTAATTAAACCTTCCTCATAATTTATTTGTATAAACCAAATTAATGGCCAGACTTGCCAGTTAATGATTTGATCTTTGGAAGCTCAGAGGTTTGAACTCTGGATCTTGGCTTGTCACAGTCTGGTGAAATGTGAATCCACGTTCTATAGAGAATTTATCTCTCAGGGTTGTATGATGAATTTTCCATATTTACATGCACATAAATAGGCTAATGTCACCATCCCCAATTTTATGATAGGAAATTTGGTGTTTTTAATTTGACGTAAGAATTTTGGTGTAATTTCAGGTTATGGGGTTTCAGACCATTTTAAATTGTGTGTTTTTCAGTTTGTGTAATTCATGATTTGCGCACCCGTTACAATGTGTGTGTGTGTGTTTTTATAAGTTGTTCTTTTTGCTTTCCATATATGTTATTGCAGGCTGATTTCCTCATCATCAGTAATGTAAGATTTCTGTCGTCAGTATGGGATCTTTTCATTAAAAGTGTGAAGCAATAGGAAGAAGAGTGAAAAATTAATAAGAGGTTGGGTAGGTTGGAAGCCATTTATTAAAACCAGTAAACCAGCTGTTTGTTTTGAGATCAAGAAGCAGATTTTCCATAGGTAAAAAATGCTTCCCCATACACAGATTACCAAACATGTGAGGCAATGTTTCATGTAAAATACTCCAGTTAAGAGCCTGTCAAATCATCCAAAGTTTTTAAATTTCTGCCATGGAAATGTAAATGAAGGCCCACAATAAACAAAACAATATTCTTGAATATGGTGTTTTGTAAGATGTGTTCCATTTACCCAGTGTCATGTCACATTACATTTCCCAGTTGAAATCACATGTGAAGACGGATATAATATTACTCATTTTATATCCCAGCATACCATTTATAATTTGAGAAAATTAATGAATAGTTACCCTTTGTCATATATTCATTTTTCTTTATGTGTATTTATGTTTGTAATGAATTTGGACTTATCAGAACATTCACTATATCTACCAGTGTATGATCTCTTATGTCAGACTTTGCGCTGATGATCCCCAAGATTTTCTTCTGTATATGGAGTTCGTCTTGAGAGGAAAATGATGGGACAAAATTTCATATGTATTTGGGATTAATGACTGTGCCTACATAAATTCTTTGTCCTATTTGTTTGTTCTATACTTTAAAAGTTGGCAGTCCTGATCCCCCCCTCCAAAAAAAAACATTTTCTGTGAAATTGATTGTGTTATGTTGACTTAATATGACCATTACTTGCATGTAGTTGCTTTCCACAAATACCACAGCCTCCACATTTGACTTTACAATTATAGCTGTCATTTTTATATGTAATGACAGTAGTTTTACATATGTGAAAGTACTTGTAAATCCAACAGCTTTAAAGTGTTTATATATTGCATCATATTTGAAGATGTTACTGATCTTTTTCTTGTCATTTTCATATCACACAGCTGAAGTGAATACTTACAACAAAGATACAACAAATAGCTGTAATAAAAGTTCATAGGTTGTATATCTAACAGTACTTAAAACTTCCTTTGCTGTTCATTACATGCTCAATAATAGTCATTACATTGTTTGTGTTAAAAAGTTTGTATAAAATGTAATATATTGTATAATACTTTGTTCTCTGAATGCATTAAATCAACAATCCTTCCTCCTAATACAGACAGTATATGTGCCTGAGATGCTGAATGAAAAAGAGTACAGAAATTAAAATCGTGAGATAAATTTTTCCAGAGATGGTGGTATTGCTTTTTTTTATCCTTGGTGTGAAACTTAGGTAGGTGACGTAATTTTATTAATACATTTCAGGTCTGGACAAGATAGAGTTCCTGCAGTCTCATGAGAACATGGAAATTTATCAGAAAGCTTTTGACATCATTGAGCATTATTTTGGAAGTGAAGAGGAAGATTCTCGGGTAGCTCCATCCGTAGATCAGGATGCACAGCAGTATCATTTTAATGCAGATCAGAGTGTTCCTATGGGTGGATTCCAGTTCTGAACAGGCTGTCCAGCGTCGGTCCACCTTGCGCCTGTGGGCTAGTCGCTGCTTAAGTAGGAGTTTAATTTATCGAAGAAAAAGACAAAGTACCCCTCAAGAAGGAGAAGTATAAAGAAATATATATTATGAATAATAAGAGAAAACTAAAAATATTTGTACATACAATGGTTCAGAAATAATGAAATGGTTGGATATGTGCTGGTGTTTGAAGGTGATAACGTGAGTGCTGAAGATCGAAACACAGGATTTAATAAATTTTTCGTATATAAAAACACCAACAATGAGGAAGACATGGTTTAAGTAAAAAATGAAAGTCATGTTCTTTCAGGTTTGCGAAGTAATAAACCATATCAGGAACTACTGTAATGAATGAGTACTGATGCAGCTACTTTCGACCAACATACATTCTGTTGTAAGGATGCCTGTAAGAATTTTGCTGGTGTTTAGTTTTCTCTTATTTACAAACAGAATCTTGGGTAGAAAGAAGTTGCCTGTGTGGTTCAGTGTTTTTTGAAATGTGGTCTTGCATCAGGCAGGCTAAAGAGACATTCGCTGGCTGTAATCATAAAATCAAGCAGACATGGGAGTAATTTCATGGTGTTTGGTTGTTACAGAGTTTCTTACCTTCTCTCTTTAATTTCAGATAACTTGAAAAAGAAGTAAATTATATTGTTAGTTGATTGATAGTAGACATAAACAGCAACTGAACATTTAAAGGGAGTGAAATTTGAATTCCTGTTTTCTGATTTTCTGGTCATGGTAGGGTGACTGTCTGTGTCCTGCCATTGTTCATTAGAACTTTGGAAAGATAATCCATGCAGGGAGATATTAAGCACTGATTTCAAACCCTTGATGCCGAAAACTAAATTAATTCCCTCTTGAAGCTCTGCTTGTCAGAGATTCTTACTGATATAAAACTGGCTGATATAAACAGCCTGGGATGTTTAGTCTCAAAATATGATCTGATATTATTTGATAAATGTGATTTGGTTTGGATTTGCCCAGAATCATATGTCATGATAACATTTCTTTAAAGAAAACTTAAGAGATGAGTCAAATTATTCTTCTGTTTCAACCAACTAGTGCAGGATGTGTCATGTTCATTTAGCTATGTATTATTTGTATTCTACTTTCAAACTTGTGTTCCTTAAAAGTCAAGCATACAGTTTGTCTCCTATCTCTTCTGTAAGTTATTTTCCAGAACTGCCTTATCCTACTTGCTATTTTATCACCATAGATCTTTGTCCTGTTTCTCTCAGTCAGGAGCCTGTGTTAGATCGTAATTTCATTTTGAAATACATAATTGAACTTGGAATATTTTTCCCTAATGTAGTAGTCTGAACTTCCATTTCAGTTTTGTTTCCTGATGATTTGTAATACAGTGTGCATCATGCAACATAACAGACAATATGCTTTTTTTTTTCTCCCACAACATCTTCCAGGCTACTTGTGTGTGGGGATATGCTTCCAGACGCTTTTATACACAGATCTGCTACAGGCTTCCCCCTTTTCACTGTACCATAATCTCTATGACATGAAGAAGGCATAAACACTTTTTGTGTGACTTATGACCTGGACTTTGCTGGAGCACATACCCGACTGAATGGACGTGGCAAAGACGTGTCTCATACAACTTACGTAAAAGGGAATTTCACATTTTATAATGTTTCAAGAGAATGCAGCCATCTACCAAGGAGGTGGTACTCACTGCTGCATATTGTAATAAAACATTACCATAAATTCAGTAAATGAAGAATAGTAAATATGTCATAGCAGTATGAAACTGAAAACAATTTTCCATTTAACAACTACAGATTTTCTTATGTCTATGTTATTTTGATACCACTTGGTGCTCCAGAGACTTTTGTCTCTCTGTATATATGAGTAAAATACTTTGAAAACTGAAAGTGTATCCATCTTGTAAAGATGATTAGTACAGGCAAAACATTATATTTATTACATGCATTTAACTGATTTAAGACGTGTTATGTTTGGATTGTTTAGTTCTCATCATCAGTGAATTCTCTCAGATCCAGTGCCTAAGGATCTTGAAACTGTTGTATGAAGAATTTTTCTATCTCAACTCTGACAAAATAATCAGACTAGCATAAAGCGATATAAGACTGTTACTCTCTTACTCCTGTGACTGATGACAAAATGGCTATACATATTGTATGCAGGATGTTCAAAAATGTCACTTATTTGGGAAGTTACTGTGAAACTTTTTTTCTTCTTCTTTGTAATTTCTCATAAATTGATCTGTGATATGTCCTTAATCTTTTGAATACTTTTGTTATCACAAACTAAAGAACAGAAATATTTGCTTCAAACATACTGTCTACAAATGGCCAGAAACTGAAGTAAATGAAAATTTAGATTCTGCCTATTATGTGGGGAAGAGACAAGATAATGTAGATTTGTTGAAACCACTATAAGGAATAAAACATTCTTGTGGAAGTGTAAATTATGGACTTCAGTAATTGCCTTTGAAACCAAAACTAGTCAAGTTGTCACCTCATTATATACAAGGAATAAAAATTTTAGTAGTATTTCTCAAGATGTTGCTAATGGGTTGTACTCCCATGAAATCTTCACAAAAATGATAATGAATGTAAAAAGATATTGCTAAGTCAGGAAAGACAATTTGTATGCAAGAGCAAGTATATTGCTTCAGATAAATAAAAATTCTATTCATTACTTCTGTAATGATTCATTAGTATGGTGAAATGGTAGACCCATCTGTAGCTGTATGTGTGTGTTCCTTTTTATCAAGGTATAAAATTAAGGTACAGTATATTTCAGTCTTGGTGTGCAAGAGAGTTCTGTGGTTCATGTTGCAGTTTCATTTTAAGGTACCATCTTCAATTCACATTAGTAGCACAAGGAGTTAAGTGAATTCTGTAAAAGACTAGGCATTTTCATGCCATAGATGTTTGGATAATTTAGTACCAGAATTTTTCTATATGAGTAACATATACATTGCCCTTTAATATGTTTCCCACTTACAAGGATTTCCCACCTAAGAATCACAAATTTCATGACAACAAAACTTCCACCATTTTTTCTCCCATCAAAATCTTAAAAATAAAAAGTTTCTCAAAGTTCCTGTTTGTTCGGTTTGTTGGAAAATACAGTGACTAAGTGATTATTTCAATTCCTAGAGTTTAATCTGCAAGATTGTTTCCACGAATGTGTGTTTCACTTGGCATGACCTATGTTGACCTCTGGTATGTCTTATTTGTTGTATTGGTCAGTGAGTGGACTGTGGTTATGAAGCCAGTTAGTGTTTGAGACCGGTTATTGTAACCAAGCTTGTAACAGATCATTGTGATTGTGTAAGCCTTTATGAACCGTTTTTACATTAGTGCAGTCAACCAGAAAGGGATTGCAGGCCCAGAACACTCTTAATGCGTTCGAACAAAATTTGAAATGTGAGCGATGCCAGCTCATGCTGCGTGGGATGCATACAAGATTGAAGAAATGCATGTCATGGCTGTGTAACTATTTTATTTTGATTTAAATAATTTGAAGTATTCTCTACGTTGTTTTACATTGTGTGTGTACAGTTTCCGCCCTGAAAAGTGATTATTAGTGAACAAGTCATCACCATGGCTGGTGGTGCCACAAAACCAGCAAACAACATAAGCAACTGTAAATTGAAGAAAAGTGAACATAATAAACAATGTGGATGGTACTTCAGGTGTTTGCTCAAAAAAGATACCACAAAAAGCTTGGCATTTCTTTGAACTTAATAGGTTACATCAGATCAAACTCAAACAGGCTGTAAGTGGACACATAGCCAGAATAAGATGAAAACAGCAAAATATGGGAAGGTAAAGTCAGTACTTATAGAATGGTTCCAGTAAAAATGGTACTTTGCCTACTACTTGTGCTTGAAAAAGATTTTTCTTGTTTTCAGGAATATGTCAGAATCACTGAAGAAGGTAAGACAAAGTGTGGTTTGATGGTGAAAATAATTTAATGTAGAATTTATATGGAATAATATTGTTGTGAAGTGAACATCGCTTTCGGTACAGAATTACAACATAACATGTTTACAGGCTTACCCATTTAAATACATTTTCATGCTTAATACTGTGTAGGTGAATAATTGTAGTTTGTTCTGACATACATACACAACACACAAACACACTGTGTGGGCAGAATGTAAAATTTCTGGTGGTGTATAAAGATACCACAAGGGCTTAAAGGGCTACTATACACAGTTTGTTTAACTGTTCCAAAAATATTTTAAGAGGATTTCACTGTATTTAATATCTAGTTACCATGGTTATTTTACTGTATTTTATTCAACTCCAGGTTGCTGTAAATGTCTGGCAATAGCTCTGTGCATTCACCCTGAGCCTTTGCCATTTCTATCAAAGTGATTGTTTTCTTGTTGCAGGCTTTGATGGTGATAAGTAGCATAATGTGTAAAAGGTGAAGTTTGGCTTTGGCATGTGACGTTTGTAACTGTGGCACTAGATAGGAGTGGTCAGCTTCGTGACCTGGCTGTTTCACTGCTAGGGGAAGAGGCCCCACTAACCACTAGATTGGTGGCAAGAATGGGGAACATAAGTGGGAGCAACCCAAAGACTACAAGTAAGTATTACATGTCATTGTCAAACATATTTGGTTAAAATCAATTCCTCCTATTCACAGCATTTTTGATGCACCATCTGATTTGGCAACTTAGCCTGGTACTGGATAATTACTGTTACACAATGATACGTATAATTAACAATTCTCTGTAATTTTATTAAAATTGTGGAGCTACTCCATTTTATTCTGTCAGTCTGAGACTATTATTGCATTAATCAAAATGAGGCAGAGTTGGAAATTTCAGAATATGCCCACATAAACATTAGTATTATGAATTATTATTGACTAGCAGTGTATGAACATAGGAAAGAACAATTGTATGTTGAACTGCATATTCTGTGTACAAGAATACTGATTATAAGTGATATTTCATATGTCTTTACCAAAATTATTGTACTCTGCAGCAGAAGTTGGCATTTGAGTTTGTGGTCTTCATGTGGCTCAGGAGTATTAAACATTTTCATTTTAATCAATTCCTTGCATGAAGAGACTTCGTAAATGGCTTTACGTACTCAGTATGTACTTATGATGACACAGTACTTTACATTTCTGGGTAAAACTATGTGTCATTTGTTCACCTAACTAATGGACCACACTACATGCACTAGGGAATCACAGGGTGTGAAACCCAATTCTCCCATGGCTTCCCTTCATCACCTTTTGTATCACCATTGTTAGCACTATCTGCATGCCTTTCTGATTTGAAAGCCTTCCTTTTTCATACATATGGAGCATACGAAGATTATGCATTCTTTCATCCTTCTACAATATTAAACACAAAACAATTAACATAAAAGGCCAATGTTCAATAAACGATTTGAATGACAGCATGGTTATTTCTTGCAGGAACTCAGTACAGTCAAACCTCGGATCATGAACAATTCGGTTTACGAACAAATTTTCTGAACACAGAGTGTCTCGGATGTCGTACTGTGTCTCGAGTTACAAACACGCAAGCCGTTAAAACGTAGACAAAAACAAATCACACTGAACAACTTTTTAGTGAGATAGAGGCCCAGTGGGTCTGAAGCAGAGTTGAGTGGTGCCAAGAGACAGAAAAAAGAAAAAGAATCCCCTTCCAAACAATAACATTTCACTTCCTCACCACCTTCCACTTACGCCGTCAACTCTC
>Ga0123357_10001538_pt1 | contig 24559 bp, 10 predicted proteins | sample TergutEmb28metaG_FD_89873 | JGI IMG/M metagenome (GOLD analysis project Ga0123357, IMG submission 89873) | Embiratermes neotenicus P4 segment gut microbial communities from Petit-Saut dam, French Guiana - Emb289 P4 | ecosystem: Host-associated > Arthropoda: Insects > Digestive system > Gut ...
CACGGGAGCACAGAACATAGTAAAGGAGATAAAACAGTACCAGGAAAAGTGACTACATCATGTACAGAGGATGGACACAAACAGACTACCAAAACAAACACTACAATATAAACCAAAAGGACGAAGGAACATAAGACGACCGAGGAAGAGATGGAGGGACCAACTTCATCGTGAGGATCAAGGAAAAGGAAACACGCCTAACCCTTGAGAAACATGATGATGATGATGATGATAGAAGCCCCTATAGGGGTTTTAATACTGCATTTTACTGAAACAACATGAACGAAGAATTGAGACAGTAATGATGAAATTTTTGAGGTCATTAGCTTTTTAAGGTCATAAAACAAATTAAAATATAATACAGAAATGAATACACTCTTACATTTGCAATAATATTTTCTGGGTTGTAGGTATAACCTGGCACCGTATTAAACACAAAATATTGCACAAATACAATCCGACCGACAGAAGAATTATAAGTCGATCAAGAAAAATATGAAAAAACCAAAGCCATGAGTATGGACAAAGTTTAAAATGGTTTCTACACTGCTTCTGCTACTAATAATTGATGATGGTGATGATGATGATGATTAGTGGTGGTAGTGGTGGTGGTGGTGGTAGTGGTAGTAGTAGTAGTAGTAGTAGTAGTAGTAGTAGTAATAATATTAGTAGTAGTAGTAGTAGTAGTAGGAGGAGGAGGAGGAGGAGGAGGAGGCGTTTAAGAATTATGAGAAAAATTAAAATGCGTTTGCTTTTACTAGAGAATGAGAGAATCTGTCATGAGGATGTGTCGGACGACAGACAGTAAACTTGCGTTTCCTGGGTAAATCAACAAAACACCACATACAGTTCACCTTATTACAGCCCGCTGGAGTTGAAACATTCTACATTCTACAATAGCTTTCAATACGCCAAGAGCTGTCAAAGCGTGAAGCTCGTAAATAATTTTATTGCTCAAGTTTTCAGATGTGGTTAGATATTTTTTAATTTTCATCACCTGCATCAAACGTATCCCCGGTTAATGGGAGAAACGTGCCCGAAGCCAGTGGAGGCGCTCCTTTTCTGCATTCCTGCAGTACAATAATTCACGCCCATGATGTTCTGCCATGGTGCTTTAAAAAACAACGAAATAAAGAATGGAACTGGAGTTTCTCCCTACTATTACTTAAATTGTCCCCTCCGAACAACATCAAATCCTGGGTCCTTACCCTCAATTTAAAAGCTATGAGAATCCGTGATGATTGTGGGCAGAAAAGACTGCTGAGTGCCACTTTACATTATAAATTCAGGGTTGTCAGTTCTAATGGAACAAATTAGGACAAAAATATAAGGGGTAAGAAAATAACTTTCTTAGAGAAAAATGCAATGTCATGTTGAGTATGGTTTTATCAAGTGAATGAATAAGCCGAGATAATGTTCAAAAAGCATTAATGTTTGTGTATGAGAATGGAACTGTTGCTTTGAATAATAACATAAACATCAGGCATCGGAAGTAGGTAAGGACCACGTCTGTCATCAGAAATAACAAAATAGGAAGACAGTAGGAACTGAATTACGAAGACTTTTTTTTCCTTCAAAATATGGACGATGTGAAACAGAATTGTTGTATTTCGTGACGCTGTCAGTTGCTAAGATTATATAGCGTTTTCCGTAGATGAACTGAATATGAAAATGGAGCTCCGAATATATATTACTTCCAGGAGGTATATAAGTAAAGGTAAAGTGATCCCGTTACAGGCCCGGTGTGGCCCAGAGGGTGGATAGAGGTATAGCTCTACTCTTCCATGACCGCGGCATTAGAAGGGGATGAGTGGTCAGCAGCACGTCCCGGCCGCACTTTACCCCCGGAAAGACCCGGTACCCATTTTACAGGAGACTGGGTGGGAGGAGATATGTAAGTACTCGAAGAAAATCCTGTCTTGGTAATCGTTAGCGTAATCATATTCCCCTGTTAGAGTTTAGGTGTCTATTACTGAGCCCAGCGATGCGGTCAAACGCAGGAATGGCTAACAGACAGGGAGACATCGACTTGCTTCGCGCAAGTCTCCGCCCCAATTTAACACTTTGGCTTGGCTTCGCTTCGCTTGGCCTGTCTTGGTAACATGTAGCCAAACACATAACACACAAGAAGTGACCTGGCGCTGATCCCAGGACTTAGCAGTAACATATATTTGGCTAATCGCGTGCAGGACATGCACATGAAAGGGCTTTTTAAAGATAAATAATTTTTGTGTTGACCGTCAAATGATTCGTAGAGACGCATTTCATGCGTTAATTATGCATCTGTTTGCCTTAATAAGTAGCGAAGTAAAATTATACAAGCTTCAATCTAAAGGTATCAGCCCTATGTAAAAAGCTAAATCAGTCTCATTACAGTCCCGAAGTGCCCAGAGGGCTCCAGGAAGTTAATGGTCCCAGATTACGTGACAATGGCGCAGGACGGTGGTAAGTTTATCAGCCTTATGCACCGGCCGCTTTTACCCCCAGGAAATACTCCTATTAGTCATTTCTGTTAGAGGCTGAGTCGACCCCAGGACCATAGTTGCGATCGGAAGGATTATGTCAATGAAAAATTCCAATGATACCATCTGAAATCGAACCAGCGACCTTCCGATTTGTAGCACAGCACCTTAACCACTGAGCTACCGCCGTCCCCATCAGGCCTACGTAGTTTAACAAACGATGTTTATTCTGCAGGTATCAGATTCCAATTCCAGCTGCAGTACATATTCCCCTGACTCACACTTGTATGATTACATTTCATTCCCTCCAGGACAAAGCCTTGATCACCTGCTTCCAAATTCTTGTACTCCCAACAATAGTGACCATCTTTCCATGCCTCTCAACTTTTCTAACATCAGCAGTTAAAAGCTTAAGAACCAACCAACAAAGGCGCACATTTTAATTAAACAGTGGGAATTTATGCACATTCTCAGTCATTTTTTAAAGAAATAATCAGACACGACAAAAATATCTCTTTTTAATGGAAATCCAGGAAGTCTAAACTCGAAATGTTAATACATGTTGCTTGATAGTCGGTTTTGAAACGTTAAACCCTACGATACCACTGGGTCCAGTGTTACAATCGAATTCAGCATCATTGGATTAAGTCGTTCACAATTACCATCCAAATCTTGCATTCATTTGTCTCTCCCCTCATACATTTCAAACTACCCGACGGGCAAGTGAGTTAGTTCTACAATTTACATTCCCAACACTGCACTTTACTTAGCCAAATGCAGTGGGGTACAACATACTAATAACACACAAAGACATTCAGACATGTCAGTTGTTCATTTTGTTATGTTAGAATGTTTCTGTCTCCGTCTTCCTAACAGGCATCCCGTGTTCGAGGAGCATGTTACCACACTTTCAATTAGTGACAAAAACAATTGGTCCTTGTTAATGTCACAGCTGTACCCTCGCACGATCCATCTATTTCTCTGTCTCCATCTACTTGCCGTTCTCTCTATTAATCCCACACATTCTATCTCTCTCTGTGTCTACAATGGTGTTTTGGTGGGCTTCCTTTAATGAGCTGCAGCAATTATAACAGGAGAGTTGCTACACAGAAAAGCACATAACAAACTTAAAGAGACGTATTCTTAAAGAACTCGTAGAGCTTGAGTGGGGCCTCTTTCTATATAAAGTTAACAAACGATCACTTTTGGTTTAATCCTGTAGAAGTGATGATTTCATGCGTGTTTTTGTGATAAGGTAAAGTTGGGAAAATGCTACCAATTCATCGTTTCGCGAATACCTTCTACACTTTTAACAGTACAATTTTTATAAGTGTATTTACAAGAAGTGGAAATACTGGACACGACAAAATCACATTACCTTTTAGGAAATTACAAATTGTCGTTACAAAAGGAATTGTTGTCCTTAAAATTTGCTAATGGCGTTATTACTCGAAGGTGAGGGAAATAAGGCCATTGATGCATTTCGATACATTTTTGAGTGTTTTCAATCAGTTAATACAAAATTCAAATATCTGATTTAAACAAAAAATAAATAAACCTTAAATATAGAAAACATAGTGAAAATCTGAATTTGCGTTTCCAAGAGCCAAAAGGACACCACACCACAAACTAAATGAAAGAACTTGGGAAAAACGAATCTAAATAAATGCGATTTATTTAACTTCCTAGTTAGTTCGTGTAAGACAAATACTCAAATGTGCAATAAGACAATCCCACGTCACCCTCACTCAGTAAGCACAACACTCATCACGCAACGCAAACAAATCACAATTCGCTCTTTTCATGGTATCAGATCTTACAATGAAGACACTGAATCCAGTCGTCCTTGTTGTTTCTGACATCATTCACAATCATCGCAATGCGTGTCGTATGTCTTTCTACTAACCCTCTTTGTATTTTTGTGGAATTTTTTCATTTTGAGCAAGACGGAACGGTTTTCCTGTAGGTGAGGAACCAAGCTCCCATAAACAATGCAGATTTTACCTTAACAAAAAGCATAAGGCTCTTTGTTGTAATTGTCGTTTCTTCCGACCCGGGAGAAAGTACACAAACGGACTGTGATGATGATGATGAAAATGACGATGATGATGATGATGACGACGATGATATTTTCTTTGATGAAATATATATATTTGGAATCGGAGTACTATCCTTCTTTTTCTGTGAGTGCTTCTGGACTGGAGTCTCCGTTATGCCGGCCGATGCAAAGCAGAACGTGCAGTCAATGCTACATCTGGGATGAGGTTTGGGTTGTATGTATAGGCTCCAGGAGATTTGAAGTCTGAAGGAGCATTGTTCGAGATAGCATCACGCATCTGTACTGTGTGAATAATTTGGGAACTAGAGTTTTCACAATGCCATTCCAGGATGTTGTCTGCGGTAGACGACCAGTGTTTCATTCGAGGATGATTTTAGGGACTTGAAGGAACTTTCATGCACTGGCTGTAGTTCATAGCTACAATGTGCTGGGAGGCAGACCATCCGGCTTCCCATATTGTTAGCAACATCCAGCACGGAAATGTTCAAATGGCTGTGATACCCATCCACAAAAAAACGTTATTACTGAAATACTGTCCATATTTACGGCACTCTCTATTTGTTATGTTATATTTTGGTGCCATTACAAAATAATGTCATTAGGAATATCTTAAACAAATAATTTTCTTGCCATACTGGCGTTTCTATAAAGTCACCGCGGGAATCCTCAGTGCATGCCACAAATGTGGCAGGTACAGGCTTTTCACAGTGGGTAACTACATACACGCGCCTACTCTCTATTTTGTGCTAAACACCATCCGGGTACATCTGTGTATGTTAACCGTAAACCACTTTCATTGACTTTGTAAATAAACTGGGGTTTGTCATGGAGATGCATCCCGTCAAAGATTATCCCACAGAATTACTAGAAGTCAGAGTTTGTTGCTTCGTTGAAATTCGTCCGTAGCTCAGATTTTCACGCTGTGTCAAAACGATGTCTGTGAAGCGCGTTAAGAGAGCACACAGCCAATCCCTTCACTCTTTAAGTGGTTGAGGTATATCTTTCTCTCTGTAGACTTTAAATGCGAATGGACGCACTTGCTGTCTAGTCGAACCAAACCTGACTGGCGTGGACGTGTCCGTCGAGCACTTTTTCTACGGCTAAATTCAGGACGGTGTTTCTTCCAAGCTTCTTTTCTGGAGTCTTGTCTTTTCTTAGCAATCGGTTTCTTGAAGTTCTAAGAGGAATGTTTTATTGGCGTGATGCAGGTGCGACTGTTAATCCGGAACTAATGGAATGCAGTGCCTTCTGCAGCTCCTTTGTCTTATATTTTGCTCGGGGTTTTTATTCGGGTTAGTCATGTTTTGTTGTGGAAAGAATAATACATGAGAAATCAATAGTTACGCCTATATGTCATTCGACAGGAAAAACAATAGTTTTTAAAGCTGCGTCGTATCTGACTCTTTTATAGAATCGTTAGTTGAACTCGTTTCCAATTTATATTCTCTGGAAGCATAAAAACAGAGAGTGTAAATATTTTAAATTTTATTGTTATGACATAAATAAAAATGCATTTGAACAGATTTTTGCCTTCAAGATTTTAATCTTGAAGAAAACACGTGTCCTTATTTGCAGAAATTTAAATGGCTGTGTTGTCCAAAAAGACGTCTTTCAATTCAGACTGTACACATAACTTACTAAAGAAACAGGACCAAAAATTTACAGCAAATTGTTACAGGTTCTGAATCTTCAGGCTGCAAACAGATTGTGACTCACTGTACACAGAGCGAGTGTGACTTATCCATAATAATGTCCGGAATTTATCCTTCAAAATGACCATTGCAGTTTACGCACGTTTCTAATCGTTGGCTGATAAATAACAAATACAGTCAACACAAGTATTCAAGATCACAAAATTTGGTAGACGTTAACACCAAGAAAATAGGTGTCAAATGTAGATTTCTCTAAGCCTTTCGGTGTAAACGTGAACTATTTTGAAAAATTCAAATGGCCTTCTGTCCGTCTAGGTTTAATCGACGTACTTCACCTACGCAGTGGCTACGCATGGCCTGTACACTTGTTACGTGGTCTTAAACTTTATTTTCGTGAAAATATGATATACAGGTGCCCATATAAAACTCCACGTTTTGTATTCTTGATTCGCGTGGACTGTGTCTCTAGAAGAACCAAGGCGCTCTCAAATGTAACATGACTATTGCAACAAATAAATCACATAACCCATTTAAAAGGACTGAGTTGTGGTAAAATTGATAGAATTTAGGGAAATGTTTATTTAGATATCAAAACGAGTCACTCGTCCGTCACATCTGTGAGATAAGGTTAAGGTGATAACGGAATTATTGCCGGTACTCAATGTAATCAGGTAGCTGTGTTAGGGAGCAATAACTGATATATAGGTACATTTTCTCTTCCAAATAAATTGTCTAATTAAATTTTGTGTATGGGCTAAGATATCGAATAAAAAAAATAAAACATTCATAAATTTGCATAGGTAATTGAAGAAAATAGGCCTTTGTTCTCTGTGATGTTACTCAGCGATTGTGTGCAGGCGTTTACAGACTTTTTGGGACAGCTATCGGTACCTTCAAAACTGTCTCGAAACTTGGTAAACAAATATAAACATATGCTACGTAACAGCTAGAGGAACGAAGGCCTCAGCCACAGAGTAGCGGAAGCCTGAAATCTCGCAAATCAAGAACACTTATGTCGGAAATTTTGGCAACTTTTCAACGCGGAATGCCTTAACTCCCCGTGTTGAACTTAAAAAAAAACCAACAATCTAATTTTACGTACTGTTTGGTGTTATTTGAGAATACAAATTGTTGGTGTTACAAATCATACACTCCGAATAATATTTTATCAAAGACGACATAATAAGTGGAGAAAGAGGGTGTCATGTAACGAGTAGCATCTCAATATATATGCTTCACTAATGGGTCTCTTATTATGTAACTAAATCAATTAATATAAGAAGAGTGAACTATGTAGTACGCAGTGAGACATGAGAAGTTTTAATCAAGGAATCCGAAGGAAAAGTTTATGGGAGATGGAAAATGATGTTAAAATAGATGATAGCGAAACAGAGTAAAAGGTATAAAAAAGACTCAACTGGCTAAGGGTCGGTTACAATGGCAAACCTTTGTAATCATGGGCACTTCAGGGTGGATAATTTCTTGATCAGTCGAGCAACTATCAGCTTCTCAAGGACGAAGTTTTTCATGGAGTTACTTACGCCCCATCCATTTGCGGGGAGATACGAATACTTTTATAATGGGATGTATATTCTACGCCTTAGGCAGAGTGTTGCATTTAAAGAGCGGTAACTATTGTGGTTCTAGGGTTTCAGACGAGGGATGAGGTTGTGTCGTCACTGCGCCTCCACCGCCATCTATTTCAAGTCATTCGTAAGCTAAAATCAATTATTTGCAGATTCGTTTTACGTGTCATGCTGTGGCAGGCGGACTGCGAGGGCGGGGGAAAGGGGTTCAGGGTGGGTTATTGCTGTAAATGGGTTTTAACTGTCAGTAACAGCGGTGGTGAGTTGGGTGTTAAAGTGTTGGGTCGTGTCACATAGGGAGGTCCCGGGGGTGGGGGGTGACCACGGGTCCCACCCATTCGATCAGTCTCCGCAGAGAACAAACCCTCGTCCTACGCAGCCTCCAGTCGCTGTAACATCGGTCTTCCCACGACAAGGTACACGTGGCACCACTCTCGAGATCTCTCCAGCTACTTGCTAGTTGGACGGAATTAATCATACATCTGTTTTTGCCACTCACTAATGCTCCTACTGCTTTTATATATATATATAAAAAAAAAAACTTAAATAGGACGAATCATTATAACGGCAAAGGTCTTTCAATTAGAGAGACCACAAAATGAGGAAGCCAACTGCTCCCCAGTAGTGTCACTGCACACTGAAGCTCTTTTCAGGACACGTGTACTTCGTTCAACCGACACTGCTTGCACCTTCCCTGTGCCGCGCGCTGCTACGCAATGGAACTCCGGTGTCTCCAGCAAACGATTACTGTGCCTTCCAGGCGTGCACAAGAACCCCTTGCTTTAACTTTTACAGTGTCATGTGAATGATAGATTGGAAACGAAGTGCAAGAAAACTCTTGTGGGCTATTTCATGTTACTGTTCCAGAAACGTCCTGTACAAATCAGGAAAGCCACGATAATCTTCCCTCAAGTTAGCTAACCTTAGGTTCTAGATATGAATTCGTGTCTTAGAAATCTGCTGCGTGAAAGAGCTTGACAAATGCCTAGAACAATGAATCGAAAAATATGGAAATACGAGTGCATGATACTAAAGGTGTGTTAATAGGAAGTGTTCAAGAACAGCTGGGTTTAAGAATGTGAACTGTTGTCATTTAGCTCAGCGTTTCTCAACCTTTGTGAGACCGCGACCCAGTAAATTCTTTTTTCATAAGACGAAGGCCCGGTCCCAACAGATTTACTCGTCAGTACCTTTCCCATTTTTTTTAAGTTGATACTTTAAACTAACAAAGTCTTAATGATTAATTATGGCATAATCATAAAGAATATTTGTACAATTATGTGTACGGTGTGGTATGCTGACAAATATAAAATTATATTTAAATTATTTATCAATCACTTGACGAATGAAATCTTGTAGCCTATTGTAGTTTCCTCAGGCAAACATCTGGGTCTCAGTTTTTAACACATTCACGAATATTTTTCTCCTCAGAATATTTCCACAATAAAACATTTATTCATGAAAATTTTTTAGAAAATTAAAATGACAATTTCCAGGAGAATATCTCGCAGCCCGGTATAATTGATGCCAGGGCCCGGTACCGGGCCGGGTCCCGGCCGTTGGGAAACACTGATCTAGCTCACGACAGATTCTGATGTTGGGACTTTGTGAAAGAGTACGGAACCTTAATGCAGCATATATTGCGAGGAATTATTTTGTCAACTGAGGGAATATCTACCCTCCAAAGGAAATCTCTTCCATGAAGCCAATTCTAATTAGCTGCTTTAGCCCATATTCGTAGTTGGTAAATTTTATGAACCTTCCTTAATCAAATGTAGTCAAGTCCACAAATAGGATGAGGTGTAATACAAGAAGCATCTTTTTGAATTTTCCGTAAAGATTCTTGATGCGCAAAAATAGTGATTGCTAATCTATTTGTTTGGAAATACACAAAATTGGTTTCATCCCAAGCTACCAGGATAACCTGTAGCTAATGATTTGCAACACGCTGCCTTCTCTCCACTTCGCCCATGTGATTCTCCTGCCATGATATTCACATTCCACCATGTGCAACGACTGAGCTAAATTCCTGCAGCGCCGCAAGGGGTCCATTACAATCAACATCATCACAATTCCCCTCCTCTTGTATACACGAATTGGCAGAAGGAGGCGCAATTTCAGACGCCACGGTAAATCTATCCAGTTTCTTTTCTTCCATCTTACAAGAGGTATGAGGCTGTCAACGTGAAGGAACTGAACGCGATCTCAATTTCTCGGCGATTTGGCCACAGCCTTCATTGGAGGCTGTCGGTCTAAGAACATAAGAGTGTAGTAGTTCCTTTATCAGAAAATCGTGAAAAGAACAACAATTTTCATTTTAGAATACCCTATATCTATGGCTGTCAATTGATTAATCGAAATACGGTTTGTCATTAGAAAAGTTCACCTTGCAGGTTGGAGCAGAGGCAGGACATACCAGTCCGACAGTAAAGTAATGCGACTAATTTTTTTCTGGCTGTACGGGCAATACTGTAGGCCGCCAACACAGACAGCCGTTTAGCTTGATCCCTCCTCTATCCCCACATGGTACATTTGGGTCCTGCTCAACCGGCGTGAACAAGACTGAGAAGTAGGATGCTTCAGCGAAAAGCTGGTTAACAGACATAAACAACAAGATAATAAATGGAAACGTCGATTAAAATGTATCAGTGTTATTTAATAAACATGACCCTCCTGTTGCGTAGTCCACATGGATTTGAATAGGTCTAATCTAGTGTATGAATGTAAGTGTAATGAACGTGGGAAGGAAAATAATTTCAGTTGTTTATGCGCGTCCTGATTCAACAAACTAATAGCAATTACAAAATCAACACTAATACAAAAGTGTAAGAGGAACGCAAAGAAACAAGAGACAGTAGGAAAGAAACACAAGGCCAGGAATAAAATAAAATTCGGTTACTAACAGAATGTACTTAAAATGAGATGAATTGTGCACAGCCTAAGAAATAAAAAAATACAAGTCTTAATGCATAAACTAACAGTAAACAGTTTACGAAACTAATAATATAACAGTGTAAATTAATTTATTATATTCGTTATAAAAGTTGCCATTTTCTCATGTTTTTTGTTCAGAACAAAGCAGTTTAAGCCACCGCCTTAAGTTAAGGTACATCAGCTGTAATAGTATGCTGGAAGTATTTTGTTACAAAGTCTTCGCGGCATTTGGATACTCTGATTTGGGTCATGGTCTTCCTCAGGTGTTCCAGTGGAATGCTTGAATAGTAGGCTGCATTATGTTACAATTGCCTCGTTCATTCTTCGTTCATGTCTTCATTCGTTATCAGTTTATCTCCTCATTTCACACAATATGGGCTAACTAATGGAAGTGTGGAATGGATTGACTGACACCAGACAGGGTGTAATGGCGGGAGTATGTTCTATAAAATGTGGGTAACAATGTGACCTGTGTTACGACTGTCAGCTTCCAAGACAGAAAAGCTTCCTATAACAGCAGGCCATGAAATGGATGTTCCCTAGCACATGCGCAGGCCTACATGTGATACTGGTTTGATGTTACCTCAGCCCATTATTCGGTGACACTGCGGCTGCTGGCAGGAGGCTGAAGCAGCCCTACATCCACCAAATGTCGAAGTTACGAAAGCAAGGAGCTCCAGCTCTGATTTACAAAGCGTGGCACCTTGTTAAGTGCGGAGAAAATATTATATTTTATGTATTAATATTCATGAAAATTTATTATAATTTAGGTTATTGGCCTTATTTCCTTCCTTAAGAAACATGTGCCTACAAATTTCATATTAAAATGCATACAAGGGGGCTGCCACTTCTGTTAAACTTCAAGAAAGGCCATGCGCTTAATAGGAAAACAATCAACGGAGTGAGCGAACGAGGATTCGGGATTCGATCTCGGGAGAAGAAGAAAACATACATGTGTATCTTCTTCGTAGCGTTCATACCGACACTAATGTCTAATCAGCCTCCTGTCCAATGGAAACACGGAGCTCTTCTCCCAGGGAAAAAGGAATCGGGGCGATGTGTTACGTCTATAAACTCACATGTCTTTAGAGGAAAGTGCTTATTAAAACAGAGGGATTATTGTAATCGTCTTACACATTAATAATTATTTTTACACGTATTGTTCTTTATTTGATGAAAAGAGTAACACCCATAAAAAGACTACAAAACGTTTCTTTTGTTTTCTGTCTTTCTTTATTTTTCAGAATAAAGCAACTCTTTTGTCCTGGCGAGCAAACAAGCAGCATTCTCATGTTCAAGACGACGGTAGATCTACAGGTGAGTTTTACCATGGCGGTCAAGACAAAGGCTGAAGAAAAGGAGCAAGCCTTTCCACCTGGTTTAATCGAATAAGCAGTGGGCGTAACGCAACTGAACCGTATCGGAACAGGCAGTAACCACAGTACCAGCTACCGCTAAATGCATCTGGCTGCTTCGTGGAAAATGGGGGGGAGATTCCACTAATTCAGCGTTTAGTTGGAGCTGGAATTCGTGATTCTTACAAAGTAAGTATGTTTATTAGTTTTTTGAAACCATATCAACATAGAGAATTTGAAATTATTCTCCCCGTAACTATGCATCGCACCTTGAAATTGTGTGGGCGAGTGTAAACCTAGGTACACATTACATTTTAAAGTCATTAATTCTTTGCATTTTTAAACTAACTTATTTTAATGCATCAAACCAACCAAATGCAAACACTATATATATATATATATATAATGTTTATTGGACCGTGCATCATCTTGATAGTTGAGTAAAGAGAGACAAACTTGATGTCACTTGCTTTATTATTTCTTTATTTAATGCTCAACATGTTTCGGATGTTAATACATCCGAAACATATTGAGCATTAAATAAAGAAATAATAAAGCAAGTGACATCAAGCTTGTCTTTCTTTACTCAGCTATATATATGTAATCGTATAGCTTGTTAACAGTCCTACACGTGTGAGCTTTCTGAAGATGGTGAGGTTGAACTGACGGGCAAGAAAAATCAGTTAAGGGCTGAAAGACCGAGACTTGATCCGTGGTATAAATACAGATTCTTCTCTAAGGCTTTACGTCTAAAGCGGCTTTGAATTCCACCCAACCTTCTATGCCAAGGTACACGGTGTTGCTGAGCCGAAGGCATAAAGCTGACTATTCATTTACTTCAGGTGTCGAGGTCTACGCTGTACGGAGAGCTGATCTCAGTACCCCCATGACGGACACACGGACAGCTATTGCAATATGAATTTAAACTTGAACCCACGCAGGGTTCTGTTGTCGTTTTGCGCACGTCACGCAATTTTTGCCAGAACTGAGTTATGAATAGCGGCCCTTATAGGATTAAATTCATCTGAGATGTCAGGCTGTATCGAATGGCAAGCAGTTACCGACGTTTCGAAAGAACCCAATCCTTTTACCTTGAAGGTCGACTAGTCCATGCAACATTCTTCGACTGATGACCTTGAATACGGAAGCAATGCCGTCCTTCGGAAAGGCGGCAACTGCTTACCAGTCGATACGGTTTAACATCCCAGAAAGCGAATCTTCATCTACATGATCTTATTCGAACAGAGTAGGCTAGATCTTTTTATGTATTAGCTCGAATAGGGATTAACAAAGCAGTGTCTGGTATGGATCATTAGTACTTTTATCTCTCCATTCGGCTGACCGATATTGACAAGTCATTGCGACCGCTACTCAAGCTTGACCGATGTCTATTTTAAAGTCCGACATGTAACTAGAACCATCAGCCGGGCCGATGCGCACATCTTCGCCTGAGCGCCCGAGCGTGAGTCCACGGGTCTCCTACTCAAATTAGGTTACACGCTAGCAATCAAACTCGTGGCTTTCATTCTGGTTACAATAAACTAAACTAAACGCTCTGAGATTACTATCCGACAACGGTTAGTGGAGACCAATGTGTCAGAAGGGGAGTTATTAAATTTTGGTAAAAAAAAAAAAAATCCCGAGAGGCGGGGGGAATGACAACTTTTCTTAGATTTATGTACAGTAAGACGTTAGACATATGTGGAGGTAACAGAAACAACGTTCAGTATAAAGCTCAGCAAGTTCGTGGAACAGCTATCTATTAACACAGGCCATATAAGTTACGGAAGGACAGAAACAACTTCTTTTGCATTAAACTAGGGTGAGTCAAATGAAAACCTTAAATATTTGTATCGCACATTTACGGTTTTAATTTAACCCTTCCTCGTATTTATGTAGTTAAAATAAAGGCATATTTGTTTGTCCCTCTATATGCCAGAGAGCCGTACGAATAAAATAGAGATGTTCCTCAACTGATCCTGAATATGGGCACTAGACTTGTCGAGTTTTCAGACCTCTTTATTCCTGTGGGAAGATCCCATGTTGTCCATTAAATAAAACGAGATGCATTAGGGCCAGAATCGGTCTAGACTCTCTGGAGAAGAGTGAAATCTTTTGCTCCTGTCAGAAATGAAACCTAAATTCCACGAATGTGCAGTCGATAGCCTATTCACTATACTAACTATGCAATCGCTGTCATGTATTTGCGGAAAATGAATGCCAAAAAGGTAAAATAATTGTAACTTCAAATTTTGAAAATAATGACTATTTCAGAGCCGAAAGCTAATAAAATAACTAGAATTAGAATATTATGTGCCACGCGAGTTAAAACATACGAAAAAATTTTGAATGGCATTTGTATATGAAGAGGAAAATGGGCTATATTTATTTTGAAAAAAGTAAAAGTTTTGTTAATATTTATGAAAAGTAATAAAAAATGCTAATTTAGAGATCACCTATCGGGTTTGCGTCTAATTATGTCTGTTCTATGAGCATCAATATGTGGCGGCCCAGACTAATTTTGGCTCTTTCGGCCCAGAAAAGTAACAACATAAGAAAAATTAAAAAAAAAAAAAAAATTAGAAGCAGACAAATTTCCGCTAAAATTTGTTACTCATTTTTTATTTTTTTCCTGCCTCATTTCCAAAGACCAAAAGATTGAAATGTACAAATAAACCTACACTAGTCATCAGAAGCCGAGGTCCTAGAGAATGAAGTGTTGAGGAAAGAATTCATACCTAAGAGAGGAAGAAATATCCATGAGGGTGAAGAAAACTGCATACTGAGAAAGTTCGTAACTGGTAAACCTAATAATGGGATGAAAAAAGTGTAAAGGACAAGACAGGTAAGACGCATGGCACTCAAGTAAAGATAATGAGTGTGAACAGACAGTCGAAAAACCTGAAAGGAATGAATGTGAGAGGATAATAATGAAATTCATCTTAAGAAAATTGGAATTTTAATGTAGGAACTGGTTCCACTGTCCCATTATAGGTCCCAGACGAAGGCTCTTTTGAAGATGGTAATGAATTTTAGGTACAATGAAAGATGAGATTTCTTGATCAGTTGTGCAACTATCATCATCTCAAGAAAGATGTTGCTGCATGATTTTGTACAGATAATCTGACGTAATGCCCAATAATGAAGCTATAATCACAATTTCCGAACTTGTGGAAGACGATATAGTGATCAAGGGATGACGTTACAAGGTCACTCGCCTTTCACGGCAATCACATGATTGCTGGAGTGTGACGTCACGTCCCCGTCACGATCCCAAAGATGAAATCGAGCGTTGCGTAACCAACAGGCTTCACAAACAATGTTGGGATCTTGGACTGATTTCCAATGCCGAATTAAACGCTTCGTAACCCAAACAAGAAGAGACAAATGTAGTTACTGAGATCAGAATTTAACTAATCTTAACAGAGGATATGTACACACTTCATTATCAAGCACACAATTACGTGATCGCTCATTGTCACAACGTTTCTTCAACAATTCTTGGTATTAAAGTAAGTGCCGATTGAAACGATTAGTTTCTTTTCTTACAGATCAGATAGAACTCGCTTTGTTGGCAGAGTTGTATGGAAGAACACATAGTAGAATAACCCGATGAATTTGATGTTTGTGTGACTGTAGAGATCACTGGTACAAAAATATAAACAGCCAACTAGATTCAAAAATAATAATTTTATTAATAATTTCAATCAGCTCAACATGTTTCTGGCTATAATTTCGCCCATCCTCAGGAGCACTAGACTGCGTTTACAGCTTGTGGTATTAAGCACCAACGATGCTGCCTACAGGCAGCCTCATCGGTGTTTTATACCACAAGCTGTAAACACAGTCTAGTGCTCCTGAGGACCAGGCAGCATCGTCGGTGCTTTATACCACAAGCTGTAAACAGAGTCTAGTGCTCCTGAGGATGGGCGAAATTATCGCCCGAAACATGTTGAGCTGATTGACATTATTAATAAAATTATTATTGAAGAATAAAAAACCAACTAGATGTCACTTGTTATATTTACTTTACTTCTTAGATACTAAATATGTTTCGGGCATTAATATGTCCATCTTCAGGAGTTTGCGACTATGTTGTTGAACTACCACTTTGGCTATATTGTTTTTGGTTTGCTGTGTGTTGGAGTTAGGGTGCGGTTCGACTGGGGTGGTATCCGGGCTGCCGGCTGAAGCACAGTTGTGCTTCAGCCGGCAGCCCGGATACCACCCTAGCCAAACCGCACCCTAACTCCAACACACACCAAACCAAGAACAATATAGCCAAAGTGGTAGTTCAACAACATAGTCGCAAACTCCTGAAGGTGGACATATTAATGCCCGAAACATGTTTAGTATCTAAGAAGTAAAGTAAATATAACAAGTGACATCTAGTTGGTTTTTTATTCTTCAACTATCGCAATGATGCACGGTCCAATAAACATTAAAATTATTATTGTTGCATCTAGTTGGCTGTTTATATTATTGCATTAAACCGATGAAATCTAACACAGGAACAGGTACATCATAAGTATTTTAAAAACAATATCAATATTACCTTCCACTGTTAGCAAGAAAAAGTCCATGAACTTCAAGGGCTTCTTGTGCCTTTCTTTGTCTAAATTATCCCTTTCATTAGGTCTCTAATGGACTGTAAAACCTAAATTATATCCTTATATTTACATTTTATGTTTATGGTTCCGTGCATCGCTGATCTATATTAGTAAATGTACAACGAAATGCAACACGAAGGAGTCTATTTATTATTCTGCAAATTCACTCTACATGTTTAAAAATGGGAAGTAAAATCATACCAATTCAGCTCTATTTCAATCCACAAAATATAAACATTTAATTCAATAAAATGAAGGCTTTTGCGATTAACTTGCATCTAAACTGTACTTAAAACTTACGATATTACCTCACGAAGGAGAGAATACATGACGATTTGTAACACAAACCAGTTAAACTTGTTTATGGAAATAGTCGATCTCAGTTCTGAGAATCACGTGAAGTATATAAACTGTGGTAAGCCGTGAGGAAATGAAGATCTAATGTTACAGTAGGTGGCACATCTAGACATCAATTAGCTTTGAAGATTAAACACGTTCCAAGATAACACACATAACGTGTTGCGGTATGATACCTTGTGGTTTGGTAAACTGTACTAAAGTTTGGATTGAGCATTATATGTCCCTCTTCAGAGCAGGCTCACTGTCTACCCTGGAGATGGAGAGGAAGTTTTGGTACAAACCTACTAATCTACAACGCGTCACATGCCAGAAACTTGTAATATTGGTGCTTGTCGACGTGATAATTTCAAATTTCACTAGCTTTCCCTTTCAACAACCTTTTTGAAACCTTAATTTATTAATCAAATAATAACTGACAAATACAATAACCCATCTTACGCGTTTATAGATTGTCGAGTCGATATTTCGAAACCAGTTTATAGCGGCATCAGCATTACCCACTGCTATGCACATATTTTCTTGCGCGGAGTCTTTGAATAGAAATAGTTTATATCCCATGGTAATTTTACATAAAAAACACTATAGTTCAATACAGTAATAAAATATATTGAACTTACCTCAGGAAATTTCGATCCATAACTTTTTATCTCGCACTCCTGCAACAAAGATAAGAAACCAGTCACCCTCCATGTGAGCAAATAAACATGTGTCAATATTCTGTTATGTCTTATTCTTCTGGATAGAAAGAGCTACACTGTGTAGGCATTAAAATTCCTTGAGTAATTTATGAAACGTCCAAATTAAAGATCTCTTTGTTGGTTCGACTAATAGCCACAAAAGAAGTAGTGTAACACAGTATTCAGAACGATCAGGTCCAATGATTTTACCATCAGGTGAATTTACTTAAGTGATTGCAATCAACTTTCAAATCGCAGTGTCAGAACAGATGTTTAACGTTTCGGCTGCTTCAGTGCTTCCCATTACACGAAGAAAGGTTTTACCTTTGCTGTATTTATTATCAGAGCGAACACAAATCTTACAACATTATGCATTCATTTGTCATGTACTACATATTTCGACTGTTTTGACCATCATCAGGTATAATTCACAACAGCATGCATGAAAAACTTTGCAGATCATACATTAACCTTTTAAAGACGAAGCACAGACCGCTTTTTTTAAAGACCCAGTCCGTACCGCGCTGTAAACACTTTTCATCTCGGTTATAAAAACCAATCAGTTTATGCAGTAAGTGGCACAAGTCGCTGTTTTTTCTCAGATAAATACAAAACACATAAATACAGTGTGGGCATAGCGAACAATTGTTGAATGTTAAACCTGTTGGTGCATCACGTAGCCAGTAGGCTTTAAAAGGTTAAAATATAATAATAAAAAAGATTTTACCTTTGAATTTAATCAGATAATTCTGCAGTAATAATTGTTTTACACTCATATAAGACATAAATTGTGATGATAATTCTAAGTCATTGATTAGTCTATATAGGACTATATATAGCCGAAAGCTGGCACAAAATTTCAGATCAGAACATGTATCACAGGATTTGTTGCGAAGCATACGGTTCGAATTACCGTAAATGTTCACACTTCAGTGAAACAACAAAGCAAGAAAAAATTCCTGTTAATAAATATAGAATAGCTTGTCCTGGAAATGCGAATATCCGTACAACAGCTACATAAGCTCACAAAGACAGCTCACACAGAGATAAGTGGTTTGACTTTAAGTCAGAATATCTCTAATTCACACTTGGGGCAACGTATATTTTGAATGTGGTTGTTGTGGTTTTCCGTAACAATTTCTGGAAAAGTTGGAATAATGAGTTTAGTGAAGACCACGAATGCTTGGTTTATGTCACTTCAAATTTGTTATCATGTTTTCTTTGCGGTGTGGCTGCGAAAGCGAAAAGGTATAGGTTAGGTTAGATTAGGTTAGGTTAGGTTAACATCCCAGAATATTTAAAACTTTATTTCCATTTTTTCCACTACCCGACACTATACACTTACAATAGGAGTGCCTCTAAACAATTCGCAGACAATCTTACATTTATTGGACCGTGCATCATTGTGATAGTTGAAGAATAAAAGACCGACTTAATGTCACTTGCTATTTTATTTCACTTCTTATGTGCTCAACATATTTCGGACATTAATGTATCCATCATCAGGAGCTTGCGACTACTCTGTTGAATTACCACATTGATCGTATTGTTCTTGGTTCGATGTGTGTTGGAGTTTCGGTGTGGTTGGGTTGGAGTGGTATCCGTGTTGCAGCCTGCAACACGAATACCACTCCAACTCAACCACACCGAAACTCCAACACGCATCGAACAAAGAAAAATACGAAAAATGTGGTAATTCAACAGAATAGTCGAAAGCTCCTGATGATGGATATATTAATGTCCGAAACATGTTGAGCACATAAAAAGTGAAATAATATAGCAAGTGACCTCAAGTTGGTCTTTTATTCTTCAATTCGCAGACAAATGAACTTTAATATAAAAATTATTTTTAAGATTAACCTCTTTCTCCCCTCCATTTTCAAGGTGAAGTTGCTAGCCATACTTAAGCCAGAAATGACTATAAAATTTTTGATAATTCTTCATAACGCATCAAGAGTATTGCATCAGGGTCTAAGTTATTGAATAAAAGCTGTATCCTGCAAGTATTCATAGTTACAAGGACACTTATAACCCTTCGTCAGAAGTATGTTCAGTGAAACATATTCTGCGCATGAGTTGTGCAAATTTCATTGGCCACTATCACTTGAAGTAGTCTGCATTTTGTGATAGCGTAATCTAACTTGACATAAATTAATTATCTTCTTCACCGAGCAAGAGATGACCTAAGTCAACAATTCTCTTTCAACAGTAAATTAACACCTTTCGACCTAGTTACACCAAGTTCTGTGTACAGTCCACAGAAATTAGTGTTTTGGGTGAATGTTCTTCTGCAGAATTCCCACTAAAATTCTGCAATCATTCCTTATATCTCCGGCTATTATGGAATAGTTTTGTAATCTATTGCCCTTCTCTGACCCAATATTGTGCGGGTGATAAAATCGAGAAGAATGAGATGGGCTGGGCATGTGGCGAGTATGGGTGAGGAGAGGGAGCTGTATAGGTTCTGATGGGGAAACCGGAGGGAAGGAGACAACTGGGGAGACCTAGGCGTAGATGGGTGGATAATATTAGGATGGATCTCCAGGAGGTAGGATGTGGGTATATGGATTGGATTGGGCTGACCCAGGATAGAGAGAGTTGGCAGACGCTTGTGAGTGCGGTAACGAACCTTCGGGTTCCGTGAAATGCGGGGAATTTCTTGACTGGCTTCAAACCAGTTACCTTCTCAAGAAGGACTCTGCACCATGGAGTAAGCAAGTACGTAAGTAAGTAAGTAAGTAAGTAAGTAAGTAAGTAAGTAAGTAAGTAAGTAAGTTAGTAAGTATTGTCCTTCTCTGAGGATACAGAAGGAAGAGAAGAATAAAACAAAGCGAAACCCCTATTCCTTTTTACTTCGCCATTTTATTGTATCACTTAATTGTTTTAGCTTCCGCTTTCAGGCTTTCGGGGCCTCGGCGACGTAGTGGAAGAGGGCAGTGATAGCCACAATATCGGCTGTTTTACAGCAGTATTGAATCCTAACATTCTCCTCCTCAGAAATGTAATAAGGCTACTTTTTATGGTCAATATAACGGACATAATCTAAACTTCTCATCAACAGAACTACCGAGTTGGGTGCAGTACCCTTTCCAACAGTTTACTACCTGCTGCCGATCGTACCGTAACTGCTTTGAAGATTAATACTCTGCTTGCACTTAACTTGATACTGTTTTGAATATCGTGATGATATCCTTACTAATTTCATCAGCCGCATATATTACAGAGGCTGCATTTCTATTGGAAGGGCAGACACAAAATACTCGGAGAAGGACCTACTGCAATGACATAGCTTCCACTAGAAGTTGTACATGATCATCCCAGGAATTACATTTGGAAGAGAGAAATGACTTATAACCATATGAAGTGTTTTAGTTCTTTGTAAGATGGTTGTTGAATTCTTCTGCAAATATAATACTGCTAAAGCCGAAGCATTTCGTCTTTAACAACGAGTTGGGTTGATTTAGGGGCATAGAAGTAATGCTCCATTCAATCTTAACTTCGACAATAGACTGACGCGACTTCACTCTTTCAGTTTACTTAATTCGCAATCGGGAAATATGCTGGAATAGAATTACGGGGATTTACAGAGTCAGGTTCTACGTTTTGGGAATAGTAAATTTTGCACTTCTTGAGAACTGATCTCAATCCTCCGGTCCGTAATTAATCACCTTAGTCATTTTAACTCCACTCATTATTTGTAATTTATCACCCCGTTATGTGACTGTGACTTGTGAATGGGTGAATGAGTGTGACATTGTGTTTAAGGCTTATAAAGTTTAATGACCATTTGCTGCTACATACAATTAAAGTTCAGTTAAATAACCATGTTAAAAATTAAGTAAATATATAGATATATCAAATTGTACAATGAACTGACAGATAAATTGATGTGAAAAATGTGAAGGTAAATAGAGAACTGTGTGTTCAAAAAGGGACAAAAATGTCATGCTTTGTTTGGTCCCGTAAGTGAAGTGCCCATGACACCGAAAGAAATAAACTGAAATTACAGATTTTTCTGATGAATAAATACTCCTTCAGTTAAGGATGGGCAAAACATCTGCTACTAGGAAATGCTAGAATACTGGAAACTTTAGGGAGATAATTTCCTACCACGTCGCACAAAGTACCGTGAAAATCAAATTTACGAAGACTTCAATTTTTAAAAAATCTGGCATTTTAACTTCTTAGTTTGACATAAATCTGATACCCCATGTTCACAACTGATTACCTTTGTACAACAGAGTCATTCTTGAGGAGAATTTATAGTCACGCTGTTGGTCAATAACATTTTACTTTTTATCGAAACGGAAAACTTCTTAAAGTTTGCATTACAGATGAACACTTCGCATTACATTGAAACATAACTTACAATTCCAGTGCATATTCCACACTTCCAGTTAATTTAAAAAAATGCAATTTAGTAATATCCTATCACCTACACATGTATTCAGGTAAACTCAAGTTTGCTGGATGAAATTATGTGTCCTTCTTTCCTCGTTCTATATATGAAAATTGTAGTGTCTTCTTCTCTAATTATATTCTTTCTACTGTACATTTATTTAAACTGCAATGTAGAAGTTACATAAAATTGGGGCAGTGAAGAAGAAACAATACTCTAACCCAAGCAACACTGAGGGTGAATTTCTTTCCCCTATTTATGACCCTATATCTTGCGACATGCAGTCGTAATATTTATTTCTCCTTTCTTAGTTATCACATAATTTTCAATTCCAATAAAACCAGAACCACGCAATTCAGGCCACCATAGCTTGAAGGTATACAACAGGAAAATAGTAGTTTTTGCTATTTTAACTCGCAACGACTCGAACATTTCTATTTTTTGGTAGGAGAATTTGTGGATTTACCAGCTGATTAGAAGCCAGCATTCACCCCCCTCCCCCAAACAAAAACAATGTACATGAATAAACCTGCAAAGAAATTTAAATAAACCAGATAAAGACGGTTAGGCAATATTGTTTTTTGAATAATGTTCTTGAAGGTCAGTGTAAGATGAGAGGTAACAGTATTCAAAAACTCTAAGCAGGAAAATTGAGACTTTCAGTACTGACAAAGGAACTTTAATATATAATCCAGTAATAACATAAAAGAGGGTCTTGCTGGGGAAACTGGAGGGAAGGAACCACTGGGAAGACCTAGGCGTAGATAGGTAGATAATATTAGGATGGCTCTCCAGGAGGTGGGAGGTGGGTGTATAGACTGGATTGGGCTGGCCCAGGACTGGTGGCGGACGCTTGTGAGTGCGGTAATGAACTTTCGGGTTCCGTGAAATGCGGAGAATTTCTTGACTAGCTGCAAACCAGTTAGTTTCTCAAGAAGGACTCTGCACCATAGAGTAAGTAAGTAATAACATAAAAGAGAGTAAAGGAAAGACGTGGAATTGAGAAATCACATTTGTATAAAAATCTCTTTCCAGTTCCATACTGTATGTTGTGATAAACAGACATAATTTTATAGAATGCTGATGTCTTAAAGGGTAAAAATACTTCTAAAAGATCGGACACAGGGCACAGATATTTCTCCTCTGCGAGAGCTGAGAATGAGGGGTAGGACTATTTGTAAAACAAGGGGAAAAATGTGGGAGACCTTTAAGAATTATTACCTTGACCATAAATCCAAACAGCCCTGTCAGTTTTCACTGAGCCGTGCGGCATACCAATGAAGTCGGACAAACATTTTGGCACGTTCTGGGCATTGCGAGATGCGAGCTTCTGGAAGTTTTATAGATACGTACAGTGTTATGGAATTTGACTGTTTCAAGATGGAAATAAATACTCCAGGATTGTCCCAAATCGTCGTTACTTAGTTACCAATCGACTCCGTGTAACATCCAAGACCATTTGGGCATTGTGACCTTTGTTGCTCTGACAGTATGATCAGCTAAATACAGAAATTCAACACCTTCAATACGCTTTGCTTGTCACTGATCCTCCTTGTCCACAAAACTGACACCAGAGGCTTAAGTGCTAGAATCACAATTAGTGACAGTTCGGCGAGTAGTTACCGGCGTGCTGATAAGTCTCTAGCCCGACCAGAAAGGAAACAAGCTCGAAAGCATGTAACGGACGCGCGCGATTTCAATAACATCGAGACATGAGCTGTCATCAAGTTTTTTTTTTTTCCTGCAAGGCAAAGCGCCGAAGGAAATTCACGCCATTCTGACAGAAACATTAGACTGTTTCCTTCCTGGTCGGGCTAAGGACTTATCAGCACCCCTGTACGGTAAAGTACGGCGAATGCTGTCTCAGATTTAATTCAGATGTTGCACATTTTAAGCCCTCGGGTACGAAAGTAAGTGTGTTTGTATAGAAAGAGGTCCCGAAGGCTTAAGTCCGTGTTTATATGCTGTGTGTATGTACACTATCTACATTCATGACGTCAGCAGGTTTCCGGACTATGTCTTACTGGACAATAGAGACAGGTTGACTTTCTGACACTCGCTCAAAACTTTTTCCCCCCTTCACCGTATTTTTATTTCTCCTCTTTTGTGCGTTCGCATCTCTTGGTTGTCCCCATTTCAACAACATAGAGTCTCGACTCATATGCTACAGTTGTGGACAAAATTTAACGCATTTATTTGAAGAATAAAAGATCAACTTGATGTCAATTGCTATTTTATTTCACTTCTTACGTACTCAACCTATTTCGGACATTAATATATCCATCATCAGGAGCTTGCGACTGTTCTGTTGAATTAACACATTGGTCGTATTGTTCTTGGTTCGATGTGTCTTGGAGTTTCGGTGTGGTTGGGTTGGAGTGGTATCCGTGTTGCAGGCTTCAGCTGAAGCCTGCAACACGGATACCACTCCAACCCAACCACACCGAAACTCCAAGACACATCGA
>Ga0123357_10001539_pt1 | contig 24558 bp, 24 predicted proteins | sample TergutEmb28metaG_FD_89873 | JGI IMG/M metagenome (GOLD analysis project Ga0123357, IMG submission 89873) | Embiratermes neotenicus P4 segment gut microbial communities from Petit-Saut dam, French Guiana - Emb289 P4 | ecosystem: Host-associated > Arthropoda: Insects > Digestive system > Gut ...
CGACTTGTCCCCAATTCATCGTTACTGTAATATATTGAAATTTACGGTCGTAGAAAAACATGGAAGCGTAGGTGTAGTAGAGTGCATATCCGAATACTGCCATAAAGGTACAGAGAAAAAATAGAAGGATATTGCGATCTCGAAATAAAGTAAAAGCTTTAAATCCCAATACATTGATAATTGAAAAGCGCTCCTTTTTTCCACTTGGAGGCGTATCAGGCAAAGTCAGATCAAGCAAGGCCGCTGCAAGCGCTACTCCGCTTCCGCATAGAAAAGTGATTGAACTTCCATCGAAGGGCACAACCTTGAAAGCATTAACAAAAACGAGACTGAAAAGTCCGGACGCTACCCACCCCAGCGTTCCAAACAGACGGACGCGTGGAAATTGTTCTTGTTGCAGATGTTTAAATACGATTGAACCGGTCAGCGCCCAAGTCGGCATATAGAGCAGCATAATGATAAAAACGAGCGCTATAACAACATTGGTATTGTTGGTCAATCCGGCGCAGACAAGCAAGACTGCTACTATGAAATTGCTGGTTGCAAGTACTTTCTGAGCAGAAAAATAGCGGTCGGCAAAAGCGCCCATTATTGACGAAGCCATAAAACCTATTGCCATAGCGCTTAACGCCAATGCTTTTCTGTCGGCTCCAACGCCTGCATTGGTCAGGTAAGCGGCATAAGGCACCCACCAAACCGACACAAGCATGTATTGAAGAAAAAGCATCACGCAGAATGGAATCAACTTTCTTATATTTGTGGAAAAAATCATCTTTAATAACTTATGAATTATTTTTTTCAAGACTCTTTCGCAATTCCTTTGAAATTTCTTTCGCTTCGCCAACAACTTCTTCCGGATAATCATTTATTTCGAGTATACGGATAGTTTGAATGTCAGCACGTTTTTTATCTAACTTTTTCAGCAGATCGAACACAGTCAAAGGTTCAATCAAAAACAATATCTTTAGAATTTCCCATATCGATAAGATTAAGGCTTCAATTTCCGAACGAACTTTATTCTCAAATCGGAAAAAGAAAGCGCTGTTATTCAGTTTGCGAATGGACTCACTTGCAGCCTTGACCGCCTGATCCGATTGCTTGAGCAAATTCCATTTCAACAATTCATCTACAGTTTTACTTAGAAGCGGCAACTGAGGAATCGAATCCATATACGCCATAATATTCCGCTTATTCCATAAATGAATCGCTATATTTACAATAAACAAAAGCATTAAGAGGAAGATCATTCTGCTAATAAAAAATGTAAAGACAATAGCTATCAGACTTGCGAAGGAAAGCGCCGGAATTATCCAAAACCATTTGGGCTTAGGAATATAATCGTTTAAAAACAAATGTGAAATGTAGAACGATTCCCGCCGGTTTAATTTTGAGAATAATTTTTGCGCTCTTAATCGTTTTTCTTCATTTTGCAGGAAATAATCGGCAAGCGCTTCCTGTTCTTCAAAATACAAGCCGGGATTGATTACGAGTAATTGATTATACAAATATTGCTGTCCGATTTTTGAACTTGTCCGGTCGATAAATTCAAACAAATCATAAAAATCAATATCGTTCATCAATTGAGCGTTAATCGTCTGACGCGCTGTGGAATGGTCTTTTTTGATGAAATAATGCTCGATCAGTTCAAAATAAAAATCTTCGCTTTTTCGTTCATTCCATTTTGGAACGGGTTTTGCGGATTTCTTGCGGAAAAAATTCATAAGAGGTATAGAATGAATTAATTATTTTTCACTTAATAAAATCAAAGCCCAAGTATAACAGAAGCATTAATATTTAATCTTCGACTTATATTTCTTGCAACAGGCAAAGTCGGTTCGCTTTTCCCAGTCAAATAATCGCTTATTCGAGAGGGACTTACTTCGAGCAGTTTTGATAGTGATTTTTGATTAATTCCCATTTCATACATTCTAAGTTTAATGACATCCGCTAAAGAAGGTTCTCCTAAAGAAAAATGTTCTTCCGAATAATCCGCAACCATATTTGATAAAAGCTCAAGTTCAATGCTGTTGGGGTCGTCCAATGGTGTATCTTCGTTTACCGTTGGAAGAAGTTCTTCTACTCTTTGAACAGCCCAATTATATTGGATCGTATTTTCAATTTTTGCCATAACTGATTTTATTATATTGTTAAACAATTTATTTTATCATACTCTTTGTGAGTACCTATAAACCGAACATATATAAATTGGATTGTAAACTTAATTACAACAACCAAACGATAATTATTTCCCTTAATATTGAAAACGTAACGCTGATTACCTACACTATCCACACTATTGTAAGTTTTTTTTATATCGGTAAAACATGTCCAGTTACTTTTTTTAACGGTAGAAACCCAATCTTGAAGAGCAATCCGTGATTCGGGATGTTTCTCCGCATATTCTTTCAGTTTTTGTTCTGTAAATATTCTCATGTTCATAAATTACAGTACAAAGGTATATAATAATTTTAAATTCTAAAATATTATACTATAAAATAAAATTTCATTCTTTTTGCAATTCATAATTTATTCCATGTCATTGCGGGTCAAGCCCGCAATGACATTATTTATTCCTTGGATGATGCTCCAATATCTCGCTTCGCAAAAAGTCGCGATCTAAATGCGTATAAATTTCGGTAGTCGCTATTTTCTCGTGTCCGAGCATCTGCTGAATCGCCCGCAGGTTAGCTCCTCCCTCCAGCAAGTGCGTCGCAAACGAGTGACGGAAGGTATGCGGACTGACTGTTTTCCGTATTCCGGCTAATTCCGTTTGTACCTTGACTATATGAAATATCATTATTCGGGAAAGAGCAGTTCCCCTCCGGCTTAAAAACAATACGTCTTCATGCCCTTTTTTTACGGGAATCTGGCTTCGATCCGGCAAATAAAAATTGATTTCCTTGATGGCAACGGGGGAAATCGGTACTAACCGTTGTTTGCGTCCTTTCCCTTCCACCCGGATAAATCCTTCATCCAAATATAAATCCGAAAAACGCAAGCCGATGAGTTCGGAAACGCGCAACCCGCAACTGTATAAAGTTTCTAAAATGGCGCGGTTGCGTTGTCCTTCAGGTAACGACCGGTCAATACTGTCGAGGATGCTGTTAATTTCCGTCACTGTCAGAAATTCGGGCAATTTCAAGCCTATTTTGGGTGATTCGAGCAGTTCGGTCGGATCTTTGCTGATATGCTCTTCCAAACTTAAAAACCGGTAAAACGATTTGATTCCCGAAACAATCCGTGCCTGCGAACGGGGGCTGATACCGACTTCGTGCAATCCGGCAATCATTTCCTGCAAATCGTCCAACGTAGCGTCTTCCGGCTTTTTCCCAACCACTTGAAGGTAAGCGGTCAATTTGTTCAGATCGTCGGAATAGGCTTCAACCGAGCGCGGCGATAAGGATTTTTCCAGTTGCAAATAGGTATGATAATCTGTAATTAAATCGTTATCATTGGAATTTTTCTTCATGGAATACTTACGTTATGAATAAAAAAACTACTTTTGTACTCGCAAAGGTACATAAATTATGCCGAAAATGAAGATTCAAATTATCAACGGACCCAATTTAAATTTATTAGGCGTCCGGGAGCCGGATATTTACGGTTCTCTTTCTTTTGAGGATTATTTGCAGGAATTGATAACGCTTTATCCTGCCATTGAAATCCATTATTTCCAGTCGAACTCGGAAGGCGAGATAATCACCCAGCTTCATGAAACCGGTTTTTCCTGCGACGGAATTGTTTTGAATGCAGGCGCTTATACGCACACTTCGCTTGCGATTCACGACGCCATCAAAAGTATTTCAACGCCTGTAATCGAAGTGCATCTATCCAATATTCATGCGCGGGAATCGTTCCGTCATCAATCGGCGCTTGCCGGAGCCTGCAAAGGAGTCATCGCCGGATTCGGCATGGATTCGTATCGTCTGGCTGTGGAGGCGTTCCTTCACTTGTTTCCTGTCAGCAAATTTCGCAAAGATTGAGGAAGATAAAACGTATTATTTTTATCTACATACACCACTACACTGTTCAGCTTGATGTCTTTGCCGTTGAATCTCACAATGTTGGTATTGGGTTGAACTTCCAGCACATTGTTTTTATAGGTAACTTCCAGCACCGGTATATCGTTTCTTGTCGAAATGGTAGAAGCGAAATTGGCAAAGACGTCGGTATGCTTCGCAAAATAAATGCCTGTCAACGATTCGAGGCTCTGATCCAATCCCATTGACTGGCGAAGGTAATGATTCAACTCGATGTTGGTATGGTGGCCGGTCAATCGGTTGGGCGTAGGGTCGTATATGGCCAAAAACACTTCTTCGCCGGTATGGCCGGTCGTTGTGAATCCAAAGCAAGTGTTTTTATCTACGATTCCAACGACCACTTTTGCCAGGAAAGCGTTTTTATCCCGTTCTTCCGTTGAGAGCGTACTCAGTTTGTAATCGGAGCATTGCAGAATTCGAGTATAATCGCTGTCGCTTAATTCAATGCCGGTCAGCCGGTCAAATACGTTTCGCAGTTCGGATGGATCGGTTTCGCGCAATGTAGCAATGAGTTTATTCGCTCCGGCTTTGAATTTGGAAATGGCTCCGAATAACTCATCTTTCGTTAATTCGGTATAATTGGGACATTTGTTTGAGCCGATACTGAATCCGCTGTTGCCATGGTCGGGCACAATCACCACAACGGTATTGCCATCCTTCTTTGCAAAGTCCAAGGCAACGCCGCAGGCCTTATCAAAAGCGAGCATTTCAGTAATCATAGAGGCTGCGTCGTTGGCATGAGCCGCCCAATCTACTTCGCTTCCTTCCACCATTAAGAAGAATCCGTTTTTATTTTTCGATAATTTATCGATGGCCGATTGTGTCATTTCGGCTAAGGACGGTTCTTTTTCCGCATCACGGTCGATATCGTAACTCATGGAGGTTTCTCCGAATAAAGCCCACATCCGGTCGCCCGGATATTTTCTGAAGCCATCGATGTCATTCAAAAAAATACCGTATCCTTCGTTTTGCAGAAATTGCCTGTCGTTTGCAGTCAGGATGCTTACTCCTCCGCCGATCACTACGTCCAATTTGTTGTGAACCATTTGCGGAGCAATCCAATTATACCGGCTTCGATTGTAAGTATGTGAGGCACAATCGGCAGGGGTTGCGTGAGGAAATTCGCAGGTGAAAACTAAACCGGTTGCCTTGTTTTGAGTGATGCGGGCAGCTTCCAAAACAGTCATCATCGGTTGATAGGCTCTTTCAGGATCCATCGGGATGATATCGTTCTGAGGATCTGCCGGCGGATACATGGCTACATAGCTTGCACGGCTCGGATAACCGGTCATGTAGCACGATGTGGTCGGCGCCGAATCACCAATAGGCGCATTGGACGAATAGGTTAGAATAGTTCCACAGATGTAGGGATCCAAATGCAGTTTGGTCAGTTCCGGATGATTATACCGTTGATACCAGCGTGCTGCCGAAACGACCGGCAACGACGTTCCATCCGGAATTAATAAAATAACGTTTTTTATTTCTTTGTTTTGCGCGACCATACTGCCGATTGCAAAGAAAATTACTAATAAGATACTGCTAATTCGTTTCATAATTATTTATTTTATTTATTTTGTTCCTCGTCGCCCGTTCCTCGTTACTTGTCGCTAAAAAACAATCGCCGGGCATTTTCAGTTGTGATTTCTACGATTTTTTCGATAGAAAGAGCATAAACCTCCGCTAATTTCGCTGCCACTTGTAATAAGTAAGCCGGTTCATTTCTTTTGCCTCGGAAAGGAGTAGGGGGGAGGTAGGGTGAATCGGTTTCCAAAAGGATTCGTTCGATGGGAAATAAAGGCAAATAATCACGGAAATCTGCTTTTTTATAAGTAATTATACCATTAATTCCCATCAGGAAATTCTTGCAGCGCGCGATTTCTTCCAATTCTTCCCGTGTACCGGCAAAGCTGTGAAAAACACCCCGTAACCGGTCAATGCCTGTTTTATGTAAGCTTTCGAAAACCTGAGGGAACGCTTGCCGCGTGTGAATGACGACCGGCAAATCGCGGTCGATGCTCCACCGTAATTGTTCTTCAAAAGCATGAATCTGTTCATTGATAAATGTTTGATCCCAATACAAATCCAACCCGATTTCGCCGATGGCTATGTAGTTTCGTTTATCCAATGCGGCTTTTATCTCGTCCATGTCCTGTTTATAATCCGCTGTTACACTCGTGGGATGTAAGCCCATCATGGGAAAACAGCAGTCGGGATATTGATCGGATAAACGGTGCAGCCGGTCAATGGATTTCCCATCGATATTGGGAAGGCAGAATAATCCGATACCGGCTTCTTTTGCTCGTTGTATAACAAGATCTCTATCCGAATCAAATTCTTCCGTAAAAAGGTGGGTATGACTGTCTATTAGATACATTATCAATCAAATACATTTAATTGTTCGCCTTTTCGGTGAAACTGTATTTTATAGGCCTTGTACTGCTGTGTTTGCTCTTCGGGAGGAGCACTTCTATATCGTTCTTCCGTTTTCGTCCACATCTCATTAATGAGCGTATCGGCTTTATTACGAATGTCATTCATAGTGTTTTGTATGCGGGTCAGGCTTTTTTCATAGATAGTCAAGCTATAAATTGATTCTTTAAATAATTCATAATGAACTTTCACCTTAGCAATTGCCGGATTATATAAAGGAATTCCCGAGCGGGATATCCGATCGGCCTCACCGCGTATCAGATTCTCGCCCCATTGGATAATAGCTTCTTCAGTCGATAAATCCGGTATAGCCGGATTTTTTTCCGTGAAGCCGTACAAAATCAGATTTTCAGCTTTAATTTCATTCCGGATCACGGTGAGCAATAAGACTTGAATAAAATGGGATATATACATCTGAGCATTTTTAAACAAATCATTGTAATTATTTTTGGCTTTATTTATGTCTGTTATTGCCTGTTTAAAAATAAAGAGCGACCCTTCCAATGTTTTGGTGAAAGCGTTTAATTCTCCTAATTCAAATACAGAAAGAATTTTATTGGGCGATTCATTTATTTCTTCTTGTGCCGCAATAGTTCGAAGAACATTGATTCTTTCCTCATCCGTTTCCGGTAATTTCTTAGACCACATCTTTTCCTTTATTATTAGTATTCTCTTTCAATTAAATCTCCGGCAATGTCTTCCAATATTTTTTTTCTTGTTGAGTCTATGGAAACATTTTGTAATGCACTTATCGATTGATGGTAATAATTTTGTAATACGGTTTGTGTCTTTTCTTTGATGGCTAATTTATCATACAGTTGACGAACCGCCTTGATTTTTTCATCCGACTGCGTATCGTTTTTCATCCAACTCAATAAGGTTTCTTTATCCTCTTTGTTTGCTGTTTCTAACGCGGTTACTAATAAAAAAGTTTTTTTATTACAGAGAATATCTCCACCTGTTTTTTTCCCAAAGATGCCGGGATCGCCATAAACGTCCAACCAATCGTCTTTAATTTGAAAAGCAATTCCTAATTGAATACCAAACTCATTCAAATTCTGTTGATCGCTTTCGCTTGCTCCTCCTACAATAGCGCCGCTTTGGAGGCACGCGCCCAGCATAACGGCTGTTTTCAGCCGGATCATTTCAATGTATTCTTTTTCCGAAATTGATTCCCGTTTTTCATATTCCATATCGAATTGCTGCCCTTCGCATATCTTGGCTGCTGTTTCGGAAAACAAGTCCAACACTATTTTTAAATGACGGGGCGACGATTTTGCCATATACATGTAGGAAAGAATCAGCATGGCATCCCCCGATAAGATGGCGGTATTTTCATTCCATTTTTTATGAACGGTGGGTTGCCCTCTCCTTAAATCGGCTTTATCCATCAGATCATCGTGCATGAGTGTAAAATTATGAAACATTTCCCAGGCCAATGCTACCGGAATGGCCTCTTGCACTTCATTGCGGTACAAATGGCAAGCTAATAATGTCAATGCCGGACGAATTTTTTTTCCTCTTAATGTAAGCAAATAAGCTATCGGATGATACAACTCAGCCGGATCCATCGGATATTCAATCGATTGAATTTCCTTATTGATAATTGTCAATATATCGGAAAATGTCATTACAGTGTATGATTGATTTTCATTGCCAAAAGTAAACTATTTTTTTTGATAACGCAAATTAAATGTTTAAAAAAGATGAAATACTTTTATCCGCTTAATTCACGATGCAAAGATACTTTTTTATCTTCTTCTACGTTTGTATTACAGTGAAAATCTTCTATATTTGTACGTAGTTTTATATACATGCGAAAAATTATAGTATTATATCTCTCGTTATTATGTGCTTTTCCTCTTATAGCTCAAGAAGGGAAGTCTGCTTTCGATTTTTTACAATTACCCGCTTCGGTCAGAGCGGCTGCATTGGGAGGAACCAATGTTTCAATCATCGAAAATGATTTATCGCTGGTTTTTCAAAACCCTGCCTTTTTAGGACAGGAAATGAATATGACGCTTTCAGCCGGATATTTGTCTTATATCTCCGACATAAGTCTGGGCAATGTTGCGTTTGCCAAAGCATTAGGAGAGCGAAGCGCTTGGGGAGTCGGCTTTATTTATGCCAATTACGGGAATATGCAGGAAACCTCTGAAGATAATGTAGTTCTCGGAAAACTGAATGCTTCCGATATTTGTGGAAATATCTTTTTTTCCCGCGATTTGACGGAAAAAATACGGGGTGGAGTAGCGGCCAAGTTTATTTATTCAAACTATGCCTACAATACCGCGATAGGGGTAGGAGTCGATTTAGGTTTAAGTTATTATGATAAGGATAAAAATTTATCCATCGGATTAGTCGGGAAAAATCTGGGAAGGCAAATCAAGTCTTACGAAACGGAATTAGCGAATTTACCTTGGGAAATTCAATTAGGAATCAGTCAAAAGTTGGCTCATGCTCCTGTTCGCTATTCGATAACCGGCGTACAGTTGAATCAATGGCCATTTTATAACCTGCAAGGAGAAAAAGATGATTTTGCAACCTCTTTCTTTAAACATTTCCTGTTTGGTGTGGATTTGCTTCTGTCGGATAATTTTTGGGTTAGCTTGGGATATAATGTCAAACGGTCATCCGACTTGCATTTGAGTTCCGGAAACCAGTTTGGTGGATTTTCTATCGGTGCCGGTTTGAAAGTAAAAGCATTTGCTTTCGGATGCTCCGTCGGACAATATCATCCTTCAGCCACTTCGTTCATGCTTAACATTTCCACTTCCTTAGCCGAAATGAAATTATAATCTATGAAGAAAATCAGTATCGCTGTCGACGGCTATTCATCTTGCGGTAAAAGTACTATGGCGAAAGCATTGGCTAAAGCCATCCATTACCAATATATTGATAGCGGCGCCATGTACCGCGCCGTCACTTTATTCTGTCTGAATAAAGGGTTGTTCGACAACGACGTATTGAATGAGGCAGCTGTCAAACAATGGATCGATGATATCCATATTTCTTTTCAATACAACGAAAACACCGGGCATTCGGATACGTATCTGAACGGAGAGAATGTTGAAAAACAAATTCGTAGCATGGCCGTAGCCGATAAAGTAAGTACGATAGCCGCCGTTGGATTTATTCGGGAAGCAATGGTTAAACGGCAGCGGGCTATGGGAGCAAATAAAGGCATTGTCATGGATGGACGGGATATCGGAACGGTTGTTTTCCCCGATGCCGAATTGAAAGTGTTTGTTACCGCCCGGCCGGAAATACGTGCACAACGCCGGTTGGATGAATTGATTGCCAAAGGAGAACCGGTTAGTTATGAGGAAATTTTGAAGAATATCGAGAAACGCGATTTTATTGACTCTACCCGAAAAGACGCCCCTTTACAACAAGCGCCGGATGCTATTGTTCTGGATAATTCGGAAAAGACGATGGAGGAGCAAAATGCTTACTTACTTGAATTAGTCGCTAAATGGATTTAATGTTACTCGCTACTAAAAAAATAGGAGGCGTCGGCAGTTTACTCCTGCACTCATCGCCTCCTTCACAATACATTGGGAAATTTTTACCCTAAATAACTCTTTAACAAGTCGTTTTTGTTACTTGTTTTCAATCTTCTGATTGCTTTCTCTTTAATTTGCCTTACACGCTCACGCGTTAACCCAAACTTATCACCAATTTCTTCCAGCGTCATTTCTTGAGAACCGATTCCGAAAAACATTTTAATAATGTCTCGTTCCCGATCGCTCAACGTAGATAAAGCCCGGTTAATTTCCTTCGAAAGCGATTCATTTATCAAATAACGATCTGCTGCCGGAGCATCTTCATTGATCAGTACATCCAATAAACTGTTGTCTTCGCCTTCCACAAAAGGAGCATCCACCGAAATGTGTCGTCCCGACACTTTAAGCGTGTCCGAAATCTTGTCAACCTGAATGTCTAATTCATTGGCCAGCTCTTCGGGCGACGGACGGCGTTCGTGTTCCTGTTCGAACTTTGAAAAAGCTTTGGTAATCTTGTTCAGAGAACCCACTTGATTCAACGGTAAACGCACAATCCTCGACTGTTCGGCTAAAGCTTGCAAAATCGATTGACGAATCCACCAAACGGCATACGAAATGAACTTAAACCCGCGCGTTTCGTCAAACTTCTCAGCTGCTTTTATCAAGCCCAGATTACCTTCATTGATCAAGTCCGGAAGACTTAATCCTTGATTCTGATACTGTTTTGCTACTGAAACCACGAAACGAAGATTCGCTCGAGTTAATTTTTCCAATGCGGCCCGGTCGCCACGCTTAATCGCTTGCGCTAATTCAACTTCTTCTTCCACTGTTATTAAGTCTTCACGACCAATTTCCTGAAGGTACTTATCCAGCGACGCGCTCTCGCGATTAGTGATAGATTTGGTAATTTTTAATTGTCTCATTCAATAATAATTATTACGAGAAAAAATAAAAAACCTGCAAAGGTAGCTATTTTTTCCCGTAAAATAAAATTTCTATGCAATATTTAACATATTTTAATTTCTTTAGTTATTAAGATCGATAGCCACGTATTCCATTCTTCGGGTATTTGGATAAAAACCTTTGATGTAAAGCCCTCTATCGTCCGGATCTTTTTTCTGGATGTCGGTAACAACAGCCTCCATGTCGTCTTGTGAAGATATCCGATTGTCGTTGGCTGTTATAATGATGAAGCCGTTTTTAATTCCTGCCGATTTCAATTTACCGTTGGTTATGTCGGTAACTTCTACGCCATAATTAATTCCTATCCGATTCTTTGTTTCATCGGATAATTCTTTTAATGTAGCTCCTAAAAGGTCTTTGGGCGTTTTCTGCTTGATAACCTCGGTAGTGCCTTGATCGTTCTTCAATTCAATGGTGAAATTTTTAGTTGCATCGTTACGATATACTTGAATATCCACTTTGTCGCCCGGACTGAACCTGCTGACTTGCGCTTTCAATTCCTGTCCGGTTTTTACTTTCGTACCATTGATGGATGTAATGATGTCGCCTACTTGAATACCGGCTTTCTGGGCGGAGCTACTCGAAGAAAATCCGGCAACGAATACGCCGTCATTTATTTTTATTTTGCCATATTTGTCCGGTTCTTTGGCTTTTAATTCGGAAACATCATTGATTTTAACTCCCAGAAGCGCTCGTTGAACAATCCCGTATTGCCGGAGATCGGAAACTACTTTTTTTACGATATTCACAGGAATAGCAAAGGAATAACCTACATAATTTCCTGTTCCCGAAATGATAGCCGTATTGATTCCGATTAATTCGCCTTTGGTATTGACCAATGCTCCTCCACTGTTACCGGGGTTGACGGCCGCATCGGTTTGAATATACGACTGGATTTTGTCTAATGCACTTCTCGGACCATAGCCGTCGGAGATATCGCCGCGTCCTTTGGCGCTGACAATGCCGGCAGTAACAGTCGACGTCAGGTTAAAGGGATTTCCAACGGCTAAAACCCATTCGCCGACTTTCAAAGCATCGGAATCGCCAAAAGGCAGCGCATGAAAATCCTTTCCTTCTACTTTCAATAAAGCAACATCGGTTACATCATCGCTTCCGATGACTTTGGCCTTATAAACCTGATCATCGTTCGTTGTAACTTCAATTTCATCGGCGCCATCGATCACATGGTTATTCGTTACGATATATCCGTCGGTTGAAACAATCACTCCCGAACCGTATCCCACTTGCGGCTGCCTTTGATAAGGTTGCTCGAAAGGACTATCGCCAAAGAAAAAGTCAAACGGATTCATATAGCCTCTCCTGTTTCTACCCCCCCGGTCACTGTCGGATGGCTTTACGACCGATTTAATATGTACAACCGCATTGACCGTTTGTTCGGCTGCGTATGTAAAATCCGTATTTTCGGCAGGAGATGAATAGCCTACCGTACGAAATCCCTGTGGATTATTTGACTTGTCGAAGAAGAAAAAATTTCCATTTTTCCGGTTAAGATAAGAGTACGTTCCTATGGCGACGGCTGCGCTCAACAAACTTACTAACAAAAAGCCGAATACTAATTTCAATGTTTTCATATTATACTTTCCAAATTTAGTTTATAAAAGAATATAATTTCATAGATTGAATCTTTACAAATAACGTACAAAACTTTGTTTTATGCAAATAGTAAAGCGGATTTATGAAAAATTAACGGATGAATCCACAAAAGACTCATCCGTAAAAATCATATCACTCGTCACTTGTCACTCGTTTATTTCTTCACTTTCTTCCTTTTCTGAATTTCATAAGCAATAGGAGCTGCTGTAAACAGAGAGGAGAACGTTCCTACGATGACACCCAACAACATGGCGAACGAAAAACTGCGAATGGCTTCTCCTGCAAGGAGCAGGATGACGATCATCACAAGAAAGGCGCTCATACTGGTGTTAAACGTCCGGTCCAACGTGGAATTGAGCGCTTCATTAAATATATCGTATTTATCGCGTTTCGGATACAGGTGCGTATATTCGCGCACACGGTCGAAGATTACCACCTTATCGTTCATCGAATACCCGATGGCTGTCAGTATAGCGCCGATAAACGTTTGGTCGACTTCGAGCGAAAAGGGTAAAAATCCCCACAGAATGGCATACATCCCCATGATAAAGAAAGCATCGCACATCAGCGCCACAATCGAGCCTACACTGTAGGAAACATCACGGAACCGGAGCAAAATGTAAAGCCCAATGGCGATCACAGCAAAAATAACTGCCAAATAGGCATGAAATTTAATGTCTTCGGCAATGCTGGGGCCTACAATTTGAGAACTCAGTATCGAATGTTCATAAAATTGTTCGAAAGTCGTTCCTTCCGGTAACAGATGTTTTACGCCTTCAAATATTTTTCCCGTGATTTCCGTATCAACCCCGGCCGAGTTATCCGCACTCTTATAGTTGGTCGAAATCCGTACTTTATTGTATGTGTCGATAGTAATAACTTCGGGTGGGTGATTTTCGAAGAAAGGCGTCAACGATGTCTGTATATCAGCCGTATTGACCGGCTGGTCGAAGCTGACCACATAATTTCGTCCTCCCGTGAAATCGATTCCCTGGTTTAATCCGCGGAAAATTAAGGCGAGCAAACAAATAGCGACGATGCCGATATTCACGCCATAGATTAATTTTCTGTTTTTCATCAGATTAAATTTGGGATTGACTAAGAAGTTTTTAGTTAAAGGCGTGTTAAAGGTTAAATCCAGCAACTTTCCTTTTTCCATATATGTTTCGTAAATGACACGGGTTAAGAAAACGGCCGTGAAAAACGAGATAATAATACCGATGAGCATGGTAGTTGCAAATCCTCGAATAGGTCCGGTTCCAAAGATAAACAAAATGACACCGGTGATAATCGCGGTCAAGTTAGAGTCGAAAATAGCAGAAAACGCTTTTTTATACCCTTCTTCAACGGCATTCTTTATTTTTTTACCGCCTCGGACTTCTTCTTTGATACGCTCATAAATCAACACATTAGCATCGACCGCGATGTGCAGGGCCAACACCATACCGGCAATACCCGAAAGAGTAAGTACCGCGTGGAAAGATGCCAGGACGCCCATCGTAAAAAATAAATTGAGCAACAAAGCGCCGTTGGCAATTAATCCCGGTTTGATTCCATACACGATGGTTAAGTAAGACATCAACACGAGCAAGGCTATCAAAAAGGCCATAAACCCTTTATTAATCGATTGCTGTCCCAGCGAAGGGCCTATCACATCTTCCTGAACGATGCGCGCGGGCGCCGACATTTTACCCGATTTCAATACGTTGGCCAAGTCTTTGGCCATCTCTGGGGTGAAGTGACCTGAAATTCTGGAAGTCCCGTTTGGAATTTCATCATTGACGACAGGTGCGGAATAGACCATATTGTCCAACACGATGGCAACGCATTTGCCTATATTTTCTTTCGTCAATCGCGCCCACTTTTTAGTTCCTTCAGAATTCATGGACATACTCACTTCGGCATACGACGACTGTTGGCTGAATTCGTCTTTAGCTGATGTTACTACATCGCCTTCCAACGCCGGACGGCCTTCGCGGGTACTTGATTTCAACGCATATAATTCATACGTATTTTCTTTTTCGTCCGTAGGTCTTACTCCCCATCGTAAAACCAACTGGCGCGGAAGAGCGTCTTGTACCGCTTTCATGCTGAAATACTGGTCAACCAAATCCCGGTTTTGTTTGTTCACGCTACCGATAATAGGACCGGTATGGGGTTGGTTCGGATCCATTCGTAATAAATAGAATAAAGGAAAATTCCTTTTATAATTTTCTAAATTGCTATTGTTAGCTACGGATGTGCTGTCTGTTTCATTTGCCGTCAGTGAAGCCGAATCGGTTGCTGTTTGTGCCGCATTGGCAAGAATGTCGGTTTTTGCCGTAGCGACTTTAGCGCTGTCTTTGGCTGTTGCTGTTCCGTTGGTCGAAGATGCTGTTTCGTTGACTGAAGTTACCCGAGCTCTTGCCAATGAATCGCGAATAATGTTATTGGCCACGATTAGCGCTTGCTGAATGTCTTTTTGGTCGAAGGTTTCCCAAAATTCGAGGTTGGCGCTTCCTTGTAATAAGGAGCGGACACGTTCTTTTTCCTTGATGCCGGGAAGTTCGATGGAGATGCGCCCTTCGGTTTGCAGCCGCTGAATATTCGGAGCTACCACGCCGAAACGGTCGATACGGTTGCGGAGTACATTGAATGAATTATCGATCGCGCTTTTTAATTCCGACCGTAATACACTTTCTACCTGTGCATCGGAACTTTGAGGCGTAATCTTATCTTTTAATTCAAACGTACTGAAAATAGCCGATAATCTTGCCCCCGGATCCAATTTGTGGTATTCTTCCGTAAATAAAGAAATATAATCGCTATTACTTTTTGACTGGCGTTCGCTCGCATTCGCCAATGCCTGATTGAACGTCGGATCGGGATTGTGATTCGACAGCGATTTAAGCACATCGGCTACGCTGAGTTCCATAATCACACTCATCCCCCCTTTCAAGTCGAGGCCTAAATTTAACTCCATCGTACGGCTCTTTTTCAAGGTATACCCCAGCCATATTTTTTCTGATGCTAATGAGTCCAAATAATGACTCTCTTTCACCTGATCTCCGTCAGCATATACACTCGCCTTATTATAATAACTATTTGTCGCAAATGTAAACGACAAATAAAATATACAAACTAAGGTTAGCAATACTGCAAAGACTGTTATAACTCCTTTGTTTTGCATTTGATTTATACTTTATTTTTGATATTATATTCGCTATCTCCTTTTTTTAGCGTGCAAATATAGTATTTTTTAGGCAATCCGCTCCTAATTTTTCTTTAAATAATAACAAAATTAGAGTAGAAAGAAAAATATACCGTTAATTCTCTATTTTTTCTATAATATACTCCGGCCTTTCTTTCACTTCGTCGAATAAAATACCGATGTATTGTCCCAATACGCCGATAGTAAGCAATTGTACTCCTCCGAAGAAAATAATGGTAATCATGATCGACGTCCATCCGGTCTCGGCATTCGTATAGCCGAAAATTTTACCGAATATATACCATACGGCCATGAGGATGCCAAACAGTACGGCAAAAAAACCTAAACTGATGACGATGATCAGCGGCTTTTTGGAAAAGTACAGCAACGCGTTTGAAGCGAATGAAATCATTTTTTTCAAAGGATATTTGGTTTCGCCGGCCCAGCGCGCTTCCCGTTCGTAGAAAAAAGGCACTTGCTTAAACCCGATCCATGAAATAATGCCTCGAATGTATTTGCCTTTTTCTTTGAATCGTTTGAATTCCCGTATGACGCAAGCGTCGATCAGTCGAAAATCGCCGGTATCTAACGGAAACTGCACTTCCGACAGTTTGTTTAGCGAACGGTAAAAGAGTTTGGCTGTCCACAATTTGAATTTACTTTCTCCCGTTCGGCTCTTGCGAACGCAATAAACCACATTGGCCTGCTGTTTTTCCTGTTCGGCTAAGAGTGCGGGAATCAATTCGGGAGGGTCTTGCAAATCGGCATCAATGATGATGGCCACGTCACTCTCACAATGATGAATTCCTGCTGTCACCGCTTTCTGGTGACCGAAATTTCTCGAAAAATGGATGAGTTGTACCGATCGGTCTTCGGCTGCAATGCCTGATAGTATTTCCCGTGTTTTATCTTTGCTTCCATCGTTGATGAAGATCATGCGGCTGGAGATATTCAATCCGGATAATACGTTTTTTAACCGCTGATAGGTATCGGCAATCACCGCTTCTTCATTATAACAAGGTACGATTACGCTTAATGTTTTCATAAATCATTCAATTAATTACGTGGCTTATCTACTTGCTTGTTTAAAGGTATAGTATTTGTTCAGGAGAAAATTCAATGAGGTATAAAACACGATACCGATTAATTGACAGGTGTAGGCGTGACTTATTACCAGCGGTGCAACGGCTACCCGGAAGTTGGTACAGGTATTCAAGAAGTTTACAAGAACTAATTGCGGAATATAGCAAATCAGAAAAGCCGCCGAGAATTTGATAAATTCCTTACCCCAATGGTTTTTACTTTGAAAAGTCCATTTCCGGTTCCATATAAAACTGTTGATTAATCCCACCAGATAACCGGTGATATTAGACACGGTGATCACCCATGAGGATACTTGCTCTTTTTTCCCCGTTTGAAATATCCAATGCATCATTATCCAAATAATGACAGCGGTTAATAAGGTATTGATTGCACCCACGATACCGTATTTAATCACTTGAAGCCAAAATTGTTTTTTCATTCCTTCCTCATCAATTCGTTTTGAATTTCTTCTTCCGTAAACATTTTCACATTGGTAATGACAAACCTGGTATCAATAAAATTGCCGTATTGATTGCATTCTTCGACAAACGCTGCCAGCATGGTCTTAATATCTACCTGGATGTGAATTAAAAACAAAAGAGTGAAATAATTATCCCGAATTTGAATTTCTTCGGAAATTCCTTGATAATTTTGAATATAGTAGGGTATTTCTTTCGTAATCAAATTTCGTTGGTACTCTGAGAATTTTTTCCTTCCTTTGGATTTGAAAAAAGCATAAAAACGCAGTCGATTGCCTTTACCGCCCAAGCCGGTAGAGATAAAGATCGGTCTTTCGTCGGAAAATTCAGATTCCAAGGTCATTTTTGCTTGCATCAATGCCATATTCGACCAGTCGTCGGGATACCTTTCGTGATAGGATTCTATGGCTCGATAGGCTTTTACATTACCGGAAACGGCTAAAACCGAGAGCGCATATTTCTTTTCTGCCGGTGTAGGTTCGGCCGAAGTCAACACATTGATTTGGTTCTCTACGGCCTGCTCATCGAAAGGATCATTTCTGATGGCTTCCGAGAAGCGAAAAAATTCCATTTGTGTATCGACCGAAACAGTGGTTTCGAGTACCCGAAAGTTCCCTTTCAGACTTTCCAGCGAATGCTGAAATTCTTGTAATGCGTTTCTATCATTTCTCATAGCGATAGGTGTAATTTTCTTGTCTTTTCAGTACACTATACATGAAAAAATATAAATTGACAAACGGTTGGAATAAATCAAAGAAAAAAAGTTCCAAATAGAACTTTTTTAGCTGCAAAAGGTCATTTATTTTATTGATAATAAACAATTGGGAGACAAATCGAGCGATAAAGCAAACCAGGGCAGTTCCCGGAAGCAGGAAATCTTCGAACGATGCGTATGAACCGCCGCTGAAGAAACAAAAAACCAAAGCCGTATAAAAAGTTATTCGTATCCCGGCCTCTAATCGATGGAAAGCAACCGGTCCCCGTTGATAGAATCGTTGGGTTGACATGCGATCGAGCTTGAATTGTCTCCAATCGGTATTTTCGTTTATTTCCGTGAGCGTAACGCTTTGAGGTGAAAGTTCTATCGCCGTATTTTCGTCGGTAGCTATTTCATTGATGAACAGATCATCTTCGCCTTGCTGTAACGTGCGGTATTTGATAAAGCCTTTATGCTTAATAAAATGTTTTTTTGAATACGCCATATTCCTTCCGTTTCCCGAATAGGGATGATTAAACAAAGCGAAGGATATCATTTGGAGATTGGAAAAGAAATAATCGTAAGTCGCAAAATTATACCGCAAACCGGAAGGATTTTCAAAAGCTGCAAACCCAAGTACGACTGTCTTTTTATCCGAAAAGTGACTGGACATCAAAGAAATCCAATCCTTTGACCGGGTATGGCAATCGCATTCCGTAAATAAAAGCAATTCGTATTTGGCTGCCTTAATCCCTAACGTTAATGCTAATTTTTTACGGCTTACATTTTTGGTATCTTCCGGAACATGGGTCGTATAGAGATTCGGATACCGGTTTTTCATCCGTATCAGCTCATCCTCATTGGTGTACGAGATTTTGTCGGTTACGGCTATGACCTCAAACGCCGGGTAATCTTGCTCTAAAATATCCTGAAGAGACTGTTTCCAATCGGGTTGTGAATTTTTTATAGAGACAATAACGGAAACCGGTGGTTGGCCTGACGCCTGTTGAAATTCCATGGAGGCGATAGATTTCATGTATTGGAAGGGTTTGGCTACTACGATCCAATAAAAAAGCATTTGGGCTATAAAGCAGAAAATCAGAACAAAGAGCCAAACGATTTCAAAAGTATTCCAAGGCATAATCTATAATGTATCTGAAAAATAAGCGTTAGGTAATTTACGACAATTGTAGTGCGATGCCATGCTTTCCCCATAAGCGCCGGCCGACCGTAACGCGATCCAGTCGCCGCGTTCCGTTTTATTCAATCGGATGGCTTTAGCAAAGCAATCGGATGATTCACAAATCGGACCTACCACGTCGTACATTTCTTCTTCCGTCGCTTGGGATGAAAGGTTATCAATCCGGTGATAAGCGCCGTACAAAGCCGGCCGGATCAATTCGGTGAATCCTGCATCCAAGACAACAAAATTCTTAAAAGAACCTTCTTTGACATACAATACTTTGGAAATCAAAGAGCCGCATTGTCCGACAACCGACCGTCCCGGCTCGAAATGAATTTGCTGGTAAGGCGCTGCCGGAAATAAATCGTGAAACACCTCGAAGTACGTTTTGAAATCAGGGATTGGGTGTTGATCCGGATTTTCGTAGTCGATACCTAATCCGCCGCCAAAATTGATGTGTTCGATTCGCAGTCCCCGTTGTGCCCATAGTTCCTGAATTTCACCAGCCCGGTTACAAAGTTCTTGAAAAGGCTTCCACTCCGTAATTTGCGAACCGAGATGAAAATGGATGCCAATCAACCGGAGGGCTTCCAGCGTAGCTAATTTGTCCAATACTTTTTCCAATTGATCCCGGTTGATGCCGAATTTATCTTCCTTCGTACCCGTAGTGATGTGATGGTGCGTGTGCGCATCCACTTCCGGATTGATTCGCAGAGCCACTTGCGCCTCTTTCCCTTTCTTTTTTGCCAGGTCGTTGATGACTTCCAATTCGGGAATCGATTCGGCGTTGTAGCAGAAAATAGCCTGATCCAATCCGAGATTAATTTCCCAATCGGCTTTTCCTACGCCGGCAAAAACTATCTTATTCGCAGGAAATCCGGCGTCCAGCGCTGCCTGAATCTCGCCGCCGCTCACGCAATCTGCCCCTAATCCCTGTGCTCGAATCAGTGATAACAGGCGGGGATTGGCATTCGCCTTTACGGCATAGTGAATGTGATAACGGTATTTATCGGCTTCTTTCGTAAGGGCTTGCAGCGTATGATTCAAAACATCGGTATCGTAGTAATAAAACGGTGTCGGTAGCGATTTGAATTTGTCGATTGGAAAATTTTGTTTCATCCTGCAAAAGTACGTATTTTTTCCGGTAATTCTGTTTTTTTATTATGACTAAAACATGGATGCAATTTTACGTACTTTATTCACTCTTTCAATAAATTGACTGTTACGCTTGGTAACAAGCATATTGTAACGTGCCTGCATTTTAAGTAATGGTTCTGCCGGCAAGTCTAATGCAGCTTCGATTAGCAAAGCAAATTCGGTGTTTACCGGCCGCTTGCCATTCAACACTTCATTAAGTAAAGTGTAAGGAACATCCATCTCAGCAGCGAGTTTCTTTTGTGAAATACCTCGATACTCAATTTCATCTTTCAACACTTCACCCGGATGCGTTGGATATGCAGGTTCGAGGTTGTTGGCAATCATATTGGGATCAATTCCCGGAATAGTTATCATATAATATTTTATTTATAATGATTTGATAATTCTGTTATAGTACATATTGTAGCAACAAATTGGTTATCAACAGTTTTTTCCTCAAATTCAATGCGGTATTGGTCGTTTACCCTGACCGATGACAATCCTACTTTGTTACCTTTTAATTGTTCATAACACAACGAGTTATATTTATTCAGCGCTAATACATTCGGTTGATCAATCATCAAGTCGATTACTCTTATATACTTACGAATGATAGAAGGTTGATACCGATGCTTCTTATCTGTAGACTTAGCTGTCTTGTACATTTCTTGCAAGTAATCTTCTTTAAAATTTATTTCCATATTGCAATTCGACCGGGCAAATGTAATACTATTTTTTGTAATTCACAATATCGTGAATAAATTCGTACTCAGTGCCTGCAACGCTCGAGTTTTATCTTCCGTCCGGATGAGAAACGAAATATTGTAATTACTGCCCCCATACGAAATCATACGTACCTTGACGTCTTTCAACGCTTGAACCGCTTTCGATTCAAATCCCAAATTATCCCAATCCAAATCGCCTACCACACAGATAATGGTCATATTTGTATCGATGGAAACCGTTCCATACTTCTTTAAGTCAGCGAGTATATTGTCGAGATGTTTCGTTTGATCGATTGTTACGGAAACCGCCACTTCGGATGTGACAACCATGTCGATGGGGGTCTGGTAATATTCAAATATTTCGAACACTTTGCGTAAAAACCCGTACGCTAAAAGCATGCGCCCCGATATGATTTTTATAGCAGTGATTCCATCTTTGGCTGCCACCGATTTGATTTTACCTTTTTCCATCGGACTTGAAATTAAGGTACCCGGAGCATCCGGATTCAAAATATTCAGCATCCTGACAGGGATATTATTCATTCTTGCCGGCAAAATACAGGTAGGATGCAGGATGCGGGCTCCAAAATACGCCAGCTCGGCTGCTTCTTCAAACTGAAGGTGCCGGATGGAAAACGTATGATCTACGTAATGCGGATCGATGTTGGGCATCCCGTCGTTATCCGACCAGATTTGAATTTCTTCGGCTTGCACTGCCGCTCCAATCAGTGAAGCGGTAAAATCGCTTCCTCCTCTTTCCAGATTATCGATTTCACCGTAGGCATTCCGGCAGATATAGCCTTGCGTGATATAGTTATCGGCGTCGGGATAACGTTCCAATTGCCGGTGTAATCGTTCTTTGATGTAAACCGGATCCGGCTCCGAATTCTTATCGGTACGCATGAAATCCAGCGCCGGAATCAGAGCGATATTCATTTGCCGCTCTTTAAGCAGAAGATGCATAAGCGAAGTAGAAATCATTTCGCCCTGCGCCAGAATGCCTTTTTCTTCAAATCCGGTAAACAGCTCTTTGGTAAAAGACCGGATGGAGCCGAAATGTTTTTCTAATACTCCCTCTGCCATTCTTTTGTATTCCTGCGTCGAATAAAGGGCAGCGATAAGGTTCGAATAATGAGTCTCCAGCCGGTCGATAATCGCTTGGGCTCCATCCGGATTTTTTTTGTAAAGATGATTGGCGATCTCAATCAACGCATTCGTCATTCCTTCAAAAGCCGACAGGACGATGATATGATTATTTCCTTTTTGGATTAAGGCAGCTACTTTTTTTATCATAGCGGCCGAGCCGAGAGTTGTTCCTCCGAATTTCAAGACTTTCATTTTTTCGATATAGGATGTATACTGTTTTTTTCATTTTCGAAGCAAATATACAACATATTTCTTAAATGACAATTGAAAAAGGAGTGCTTGCCTATCCCGTGGTGGTTTTTAACGAATTATCATTATCTTTGCAAAAAAAAAAATTATGAGCACTTTATTGGAAAACAGGAATAAGGTACGCCAAAGTCTTTTCAGAAAATTGAAAAGGGAAAATGCTTTTTGGCCGTACAATCCTAAAAGCGTTACTTTGCGGAATTGTGATGACGAAACTTTGATTTACAATACGTTAATACATTTGGATATTGAAGAAATTAATCAACTGTTCGGTATATATGATAAGGCAAAAATTCAAAAAGTTTGGGAAAGTGAACTTTGTATTCAGGGCGATTTTTACCGCCGGCTAAATAAATTTTTGGCTTATTGCTATTTCAATAGGGCAGATCCAAAAAAATATATCCGGAAAATGGAAAGAAAACATATAAAAATGATTGAGCAAAGAACCGCCGAAAAATTGAAATCGCTAAAATGAAAGGATTATCGCAACATACGGAAAGAATTATTGAGCAAATTTCAAAATTGGAATGTATTAAAAATTACACCTTAATTGGAGGTACTGCCCTTGCCCTGCAACTTGGACATCGCTTGAGCGAAGATTTGGATTTTTGTAAATGGCGTAAAAGCCGAAAACATTTTATCAGGATTGATGACTGGAAAAATATTGATAATGAATTAACAGCATTAGGAAAAGTAGAAAAAAACATATTAGATGATAATCATATTGATTTTAAAGTGAATGATGTAAAAATCACTTTTTATGCCGACAATGAATTTAAAGAACCCAAGAAACTTGTCAAACAACCATTTCTAAATAACCTTAAAATTGCAGATGTAACATCAATTGGCATTATGAAATTGGCTCTGATGCTGCATCGAAATTCACACAAAGATTATTATGACATTTATTCCATTCTTCAAAGCGGAGTTTCATTGGAAGATATTGTGTATGGAGCGGCTGATTATACCGAACATCGCTTGAAAACCAAGAATATTATCGCCATGCTTGTTGATTCGGAATACGTACTGCTTGATAAAAAGTTTAAAGAACTTAATCCTGTTTATGATTTTCATTTATCTTTCTTGGAAAAAGAAATTTCTGCAAAAGTTAAAGAGTTATTGGATCACATATATCGTTCGTGATTGTTGGCAGGAGGCGCTTGCTACATTAATTAACTAAAGTCTAAGAAATTTTTTAATGTGTTGATATCCCCTTTGCAATTTCGCCGTAGGCGATTCATCTCAATAGAAAACAGGAGCGATACATTCATCCATTGCCCGTATAGGGCATTCACGGTGCATGTCCTACAAAAGCGGCTGGATTGGAAACGTATTCTATGGATATGAAAGCCCTGACGGGCTATGAGCTTCTTGACCCACCCCCCCAGCCCCCTAAAGGGGGAGTTTGTGCAGTACGATTGTATATTTCACTGCGCCAAAGTCCCCTTCAGGGGATTTAGGGGTCAACTTTGCAATTTCGCCGTAGGCGATTCATCTCAATAGAAAACAGGAGCGATACATTCTTCCATTGGTAGGGCATTCACGGTGCACGTCCTACGGACAAAAGCGGCTGGATTGGAAACGTATTCTATGGATATGAAAGCCCTGACGGGCTATGAGCTTGACCCACCCCCCAGCCCCCTAAAGGGGGAGTTTGTGCAGCACGATTGTATATTTCACTGCGCCAAAGTCCCCTTCAGGGGATTTAGGGGTTAACTTTGCAATTTCGCCGTAGGCGATTCATCTCAATAGAAAACAGGAGCGATACATTCTTCCATTGCCCGTAGGGCATTCACGGTGCATGTCCTACCAAAAGCGGCTGGATTGGAAACGTATTCTATGGATATGAAAGCCCTGACGGGCTATGAGCTTGCCCCACCCCCCAGCCCCCTAAAGGGGGAGTTTGTGCAGCACGATTGTATATTTCATTGCGCCAAAGTCCCCTTCAGGGGATTTAGGGGTCAATTCTCAATTCTCCATTCTCAATTTATAACTCCGTTCTCCATCTCTCGTCACCCTCACAACCAGCACCTGCCGCCCCGGCAGCCCGCTAATCGTGATAAGGTCATTTCCTCCTTTCACCTCTTTCAGCAGCCTGCCTGCGATGTCATACACCGCC
>Ga0123357_10001540_pt1 | contig 24557 bp, 25 predicted proteins | sample TergutEmb28metaG_FD_89873 | JGI IMG/M metagenome (GOLD analysis project Ga0123357, IMG submission 89873) | Embiratermes neotenicus P4 segment gut microbial communities from Petit-Saut dam, French Guiana - Emb289 P4 | ecosystem: Host-associated > Arthropoda: Insects > Digestive system > Gut ...
AAAAACAGCCAGCGTACACCGATTGACATATACGCACGGTCCGACGGCGCGGCGGCCGAGGCTGACACCACCATCGTTTGACGACCAGCCCCTGGCCGCGTCGCGACGGCCTGTTTCGTCGCGACGTCACCATTGGAATCCAACCAAGCCAACAGCCCAGGGTAGACGTTCGGATGCGCGGCCACCTGAGGACGCAAGGTCGGTTGAAGCTGCGCAATAGCCGCCAAATCAGCCGCACTCGTCGACGGATCAACCACCGCTTTCGTCGCCGTAACCAAATCAGAAAAATCTGCCATCACAGTCCCCTTCAACAACTCGCATTCAAGTCTGCACAGGCTCTATTTGCATCCATGCTGCCCCCCCCCGCGGATTTGCAACATGACGCGCCGAACCCTTGGGTTGCGCAACGGACTGACACCCCCTGAAAGAACCTCCGTGTGAGCAGCGGAGCAGATCCTGCGACGGCTAACCGTTGCCGCAGGGCCCATTCGGGCCACCGGCACTGACCGATACCTTCGCGGTGTCAGGCGGCGGATCCGCCCCCGGCGGCACCTGGGCGAACACCTTGGTCGGCGCCGCGATCTGCCCGGCGCGGTTGGCGGGAGACATCACCGACTGGACAGTGCCCACCACGTCTGTGAGTGGGATGAAGCCGTTCATGCCCATACCCTGCGGGTCGGCTTCGCACAAATGCCAACGTGAGTCAGCCGAATCTGCGCGATTGTCACCCAGCACGAAGACACGATCGGTTGGCACCGTCACGTCAAAGAGAAACGCCGAAGCCGCCTGCGTCGGATCTTTCAGGTATGAACTCTCATCGATTGATGTTCCATTGATTGTCAACTGCCCATTCGAGCAGCACTGCACACGGTCGCCTGGCAACCCGACTAGACGTTCGACGATGTATTGCTGACCGGGAGACGCCGTCCCTTGCAACCACCCGCCTGGATCTGAGAACACGATAATGTCGCCACGCGCAAACTGTGTGGTCTCTGACACCGTGATCTGATCGCCAACCTGCAAAGTGTTCTCCATGGCGGCGGACGGAACAACATACGTCATGGTCGACGCCGACCGGGCCCAAGGCCGCATAACCAGCAACGTCACTGTCACAGCCACCAGCACTACCAAGACGATCCCGCCGATGACGAAAGGCCGCAGGGAACGACGTGCAATCGGCGTTGAGCCGGGGACGATTTGACTCGCTTGAGTCATCGGTGGCGACGGTAGGACCGCCTGAAGAGCCCCAATGCGATCAGTCACGGCCTGCCGAGTGGCAGGGTCACCGTTGGAGTTCAGCCAAGCGAGCAGCGCCGGGTAGACGTTCGGATGGGCGGCAACCTGGGGACGCAGGCTCGGCTGCAACTGCGCGATTTGCGCCAAATCAGACGCACTGGTCGACGGATCGACCACCGCCCGCGTCGCCGCCACCAGATCGGAGAAATCAGCCATGACAGTCCCTTTGCCAGCTCATCTTTGAGGCCAAGTAAGCCCAACTCAGATCTATGGTACGCCGCAGGATCGGGGCCTATTGCGTCACCAGGTTTCGCAGCGCGTCGTTCGCCTTGGCGTAACCGAGCCCCGCAGAACGCCGGAACCACCTCTCGGCGGTCTGAGCGTCGTGTTCGACATCGCGGTAGTAAACGCCCATGTTGTAGGACGCCACCGTACTACCCTGGGAATCTGCCAACTTCCAAACACGGACCGCCTCAGCGTAATTGTGGGCGTTATAGGCCGCGGCGCCTTGATCCATGAGTGACTTGACCTGCGAAACATTCCGAGCGGCCTGCGCCTGCTTGGCAGTGGCCGCCGCCTTCTTCTTGTTTCGACTGTTGACCGCCGCCACGATCGTGACCACGGGCACCGCGATCAACATGACAACCAGGAAAATGCCCCATCCTGTCATCCCCACCGTGAAACACAGCCAGGCCAATACCCCAAAAACGGCGAGTTCAATGACAACGGCGACCCACTCGAAGAAGCTATTCACCCCTTCCATCACCGTCGCCGCAGTGTTCAGTTTCTGGCTGGTAGACAACTTCATGTTTCACCTTTTCTCGTCAGCGGTAGCGATCAGCAAGGTTCTGCTTCTCGGCTGGATGCTCCCGGTTTTGCTGGACGACTGACCGATTCCGTTCAGCCTGCTTCTGCTTGGCACTGTTGTTGGACTTCGCGCTCCACGCGACCAGCGCCACAAACAGGACAACGAAGATCACAATACCGATGACCGGACCCATTACGTCGTTCCTAGCTTCTCGTCCAAGTGGTGTCTTGAACCTGGGTCTGTGTCTTCGGATCAAGCTGCAGGAAAGCCCGCTCAACTGCCGTCAGCATCGCATTACCCTGAATTGGGGCGTCCTGGGCCGCGTCACTGAAGGAACCGCTCTTGGTCACATAATGGTCGACACGGTATTTGAAGACGGAGACGCCCGGCTGCGGCTGTAGAGGCACCAACGACGCCCGAAGGTTGTGCCGCCCATTAAGTATGATCGACGCACCAGACATCGAGACTTCGATGCCATTGTTACTGAGCGTGTTTCTATCCATCGCGTTGAACACCTGTCTGGCATCCATCACCACCGCAGATGTGAAAATGGTTTCCTTACGCATGAACCCGGCAGCCCGCTGCTGCATAAGCCCAGACTGTTTCAACTGGTTGCTTCTGGATTGACGCACCACGAAACCGATAACGAATACAACCACCACAATGATGATTCCAATTAGGTAGCCCATTTTTCCCCTTCCTGCTCAAAGCAGTGATTTCCCTATGATGAAAGATTGCGGCGCCTGTGGCGCCAGCAACGACGCTACCCCCCCCCCGCGATTTTGCAAGTTGCGCGAAGGACGCCGCCCAGACACAGCTGACGCCTAGACACGAAGTGATTGCCAATCACTAGAATGACGGACAGCGCACACCCAAAATAGGAGGAACTGTGAAGGGTTTCAAAGAATTTCTCATGCGCGGCAACATCGTCGCGCTGGCCGTTGCCGTCATCATCGGGACGGCCTTCGGAGCAGTCGTCAAGGCATTCACCGCGATTATCCTGGATGCCATCGGCAAGATCTTTGGCACACCGAATTTCAGCGGTGCCAGCATCGCCGGCATCAGTATCGGCGACTTCCTGACCGCGCTCGTCACGTTCTTTCTGGTCGCGCTTGTCGTGTACTTCCTGATTGTCAAACCGATGGAGGCGATAGAAGCACGGACGAAGGCCGAAGAGGCAGCACCTCCTACCCAGGAAGAGTTGTTGACCGAGATCCGCGACCTGCTGGCCGCGCAGCGAGTGCCGCATGCGCCGCCGTCCCCGATCCCGCCGGTATAACAAGTTTGGGAGCCCCTCCGAGAAGGGACTCCCAAACTGGGTTTAGCTCAACGGCTCATTTCGCGGCAGGCGCGGCCGGCGCGTCGGGCTCAACGGTACTGCCCGTCGCCACCGAAATTTTGCGTGGCTTGGCCTCTTCGGCCACCGGGATCGTCAATGTCAACACACCGTCGGTGTAGTTGGCTTCGATCTTGCCCAGGTCAAGGCCAGACCCCAGCGAGATCTGGCGGGCATAGGTGCCGAAGCTGCGCTCGCGGCTGACCCAGCCGCTTTGCTCGGCGGTGTCGTCGACAACCTCGGCCGGACGCTCGGCGCGTACAGTCAAAGTGCGGTCGTCCACGTCGATGTCGATGGACTTCGGGTCGACGCCCGGCAGGTCCATTTTGACGGTGAAAATATCGCCGCTGCGGAACAGGTCCATCGGCATGCGAGTGTCGGAAACCGAACGGGCGACCGACGTGAACAGCCGGTCGAGATCCTTGAACGGGTTATATGGCGTAGTCATCTTGAGATTCATCTCCTTTAGTCAGGGTGGCGCTGTTTTGCGCTCACGTCATTCAACGACCCACATCACCCCCATATTCCCAAGTTGAGCGTACTAGACTCAACTTTACTGACGCTTCTCTCTGCACCCCAACGCCTAGAATAGGAGACGGAAAGGCGAACATGGCAGTAAAACCGACCGCAACCCCCGGCAGCGGCCGGGTGCTGGTGCCTTCCGAGCGTGCCAGGACTGCCCTTGTCGGCCGTCTGCGGGCCAAAAGCGGCACCATCGCGACGGCCATTGTGCAGGCCATCGGCGAAGCCCACCCCTGGTACTCCGACCTTGACGCCGACTCGCGCAGTTGGATTTCAATGATCGTGTCCGCGGCCGTCGATAACTTCGCCACCTGGTTCGACGACGACACCAACGAGGACGTGACGCCCGCGTCGATCTTTGCCGTCGCGCCGCGCTCGATGACCCGGCAACTGACGCTCGGCCAGACCGTCGACCTGGTGCGCACGTCGATCACGGCAATCGAACGTCAAATTGACGAATTGATGCCCAAGCCCGATCGCGGGCCCCTGCAGACGTCCCTTCTGTATTACTCGCGCCAGGCGGCCTTCGCCGCTGCCGAGGTCTACGCCTGGGCTGCCGAATCGCGCGGCTCATGGGACGAGCATGTCGAATCCCGCATCGTCGACGCCCTGATGCGGGACCGCGTCGACGACGATATGCTGTCGCGGGCTTCAACATTGGGCTGGCCGGCCTCCATGCCTGTGGTCGTGATGGTTGGCGGATGTCCCGGCAACAAAGACCAGCCGGACGCGGTCGACGCGCTACACCAGGGCGCCGAAGCCATCGGACGACAGGCGCTCGGCGCCGTCCAGGGCGAACATCTGGTGGCAGTCGTCAGTGTCGGGGACGACGGCGACACGACAAAGTTGGCCAGACAGCTGCAGGGTTGCTTCGGACCCGGCCCAATCGTCATCGGGCCCGTCGTCGCCGGGCTCGCCGAGGCTCACAACTCGGCCGCGGAAGCCGCCTCTGGCGCGCTGGTGGTGGACGCCTGGCCCGAGCATCCGATCATCGTGACGGGCGACGCCCTACTGCCGGAACGCGCCCTCGCCGGCAATCCGGCCGCCCAGCAAGCGCTGGTGAACGTCTATCAGCAGCTGGTGGACGCCGGCTCTGACCTGCTAGAGACATGCGCTGGTTTCCTCGACCACTCCGGCAGCATCGAGGCAACGGCCCGCGACATGTTCATCCACCCGAACACAGTGCGTTACCGTCTAAAACGCATCCAGGACGTGACCGGCTACTCCGCGGCGAACGCCCGCGACGCGTATGTGCTGCGCCTAGCACTCACGCTGGGACGGCTGGCGCCATAGGCCGCGCGCCGAATATCGCCGTCCCGATGCGGACGATTGTCGAACCTTCTTCGATGGCCCACTCGAAGTCACCCGACATGCCCATTGAAAGTTCGTCCCAGCTGGATCCAGCCGCGCCGGCGTCCCTCAGTTGCATCTGAACGCCCCGCAGACGCTCAAAACACGACCGCACTGCCGTCTCGTCTGGACTATTGACGGCCACCGTCATCAGACCCCGCGGTCGCAGCGAAGAAAACTGACCGAGGCTGCGTGCCAGCGTCAAGGCATCCTCGGGCGCCACCCCATGCTTGGAGGACTCGCCAGACGTGTTGACCTCGACCAACACATCCATACCGCGCCCCAGAGCCTGCAGGCGACGGTCGAGCGCCTCGGCGATGCGAACGTCGTCCAGCCCCTGGAACTGGCAGGCAAACTCCGCCGCCAAACCGGCCTTGTTGGTTTGCAAATTTCCGATCAACACCCACTCAATGCCGTCGAGTTCACGCGCCTTGGCGGCCAACTCTTGAGGACGGTTCTCAGCGAACCGCACCAACCCCGTGCCAGCCATCACAGCCTTCACCGCTTCAACTGGACGCGTCTTGGACACCGGCAACAGCGCGACATCGGACGGGTCTCGTCCCGCCCGCCGGGCCGCCTCGGCCATACTGGCCTGAATCGCGCCGACACGTTGCTTCAGCGCATCAACTTCGATCATGGCCATCTCGACGCCAAAGAGACGACGCCCAGCCCGGCTATGATGGCGAAAAGCAAGGCGATGCCAGCGAAGCGCTCGGTGATCTCGGACATCTGTTGGTTGTAACCAACATCTTGCGCGATCGTTTGGTACACCGACGACAGATCAGACGCCGAGGCCGCCGAGAACTGCTTGCCACCCGATGCCTTGGCTATGTTCGACAATTCGGCGTGATTGACCGGCACATACTGCTTCTGGCCGTCCTCGATGATGTAGCCATTTGAAGTGCCGTAGGCGATCGTGTAAACCGGCACACCCTGCTGCCCGGCCAGCTGGGCCGCGCCGGCAGAAGCTCGGCCGGTGTTGGTCGAGCCATCGGACAACAGCACGATGGCGCCAGGTGCTGGGTCGTCCGGGTGTTTGGGGTCGGGCGGGGCAAGCGTCAACGCCTGCAAGGACGTGTAGATGCCTTCGCCGATGGCCGTCGACGGCTGCAGTTGCAACGAATCGATGGCCCGCTTGGCGGCCCCCCGATCAGTGCTCGGCGCCATGACGATGTTGGCTGTGGCGGCGAAACTGACCACCGCCAGGTTGAACGTCGCCGGCAGCATGTCGACGAAGTTGGACGCTGCCGCCTTCTCGGCGTCGATACGGGTCGGCGACACGTCGGTGGCCGCCATCGACGCCGATATGTCGATGGCGATGACAACGGTGGCACGATCCTTTGGCACGTACACCAGGGCGGCCGGCTGGGCGTAGGCCAGCACCAGGGCGGACAGTGAAAGCAGCGACGCAATCACCGAAAAATGCCGCTTCCAGGCTGATTCGACGGGCACCAGCCGCATCAGCCGACGCTCCCCCGTCTGGTTGCGCAGGCGCAACGACAGCCCCGCATAGACGACGGCGATGACCAGCGCCAGCACCAGCCACCACAGCCGGTTCGGGCTCATGAATGCGAGCGACATCCCGATCATTTACGGCCACCTCGCTGCCATCGACACCGCGCCGAGTGCCGCCACGACGGCGAAAGCCAGCGCATACAGGGCCCATCGTGCCGTCACCTCTTTGTTGACGTCGTCGTAGCCGACTTCGCTTTTCAGCTGCGTATAGACATTGTTGATCTGGTTGACCGACGCCGCGTCGTAAGCCTTCCCGCCTGTGACTTGCGCGATCTGACCGAGCGTCGTCTTGTCGGGCGCCACATTCGCCCGCTGACCGTCAATATCGACATAGCCGTTTGCCGTGCCGTACGCGATCGTGTAGATAGGCACTTTCTTGGCGGCCGCGTTGTTGGCCGCTTGCATCGGGTCGAAGCCTTTGGTGTTGGTGCCGTCCGACAGCAGAATCATCAACGCAGGCGCCTGCGTGCCGCTGGAATCGGGCGGCGCTTGGGCTATCGTGCTCAAACCGACGGTGATGGCGTCGCCGATGGCCGTGCCGTTCTGAGTCGTCAGAGAATCGATGGCCTGCAACACCATGGCACGATCTGTCGAGGGCGGGCCGTAGGACGACGGCGAGCCCGCGAGTGACACGATTGAAACGTTGTACTGCGCCGGCAATTGATTCACGAAGGCGGTGGCGGCCGCCTTGGCGGCGTCCAGACGGTCGGGCGAAATATCTGTGGCCGACATCGACTGGGAATTATCGATCAGCAGCACAACGGTGGCCCGCTCGCGCGGCACTTTTTCAATTCCGGACGGACGCGCCCAGGCACCGGCGATCAACACCAACGAGCACAACGCCATGACCACGGTGACGTGACGGCGCCATTGGCTCTGTTTGGGCAGGACGGCCGCCAGCACGCCGGTGTTGGTGTACCGGATGCCCGACCGCTTCGACAGGTGCAAGCCGATGATGTAAAGCGCAATCAGAATGGGCAATGCCAGCAGCGCCCACAGCCGTGCTGGGGCAAAGAACTCGAAGGGGCCAACAGGTGTTGCTATCACTTGGCCACCCCCTGCGGCGGGGTGTGCAACACTGTCGCCGTGCGCCGGTAGTTCAGCACAAACCGGGCGATGTCCTGCACCCAGTCGCGGTCGGTTCTCAGTTGGATGTGGCCGACCCCGGTGCGTCGCATGGCGGCGGCTATCCGCGCCCGCTGCTGGGCCGACGCCTTGTCCACCAGCGCCCGCGCTTTGGCGTCCGAGGTGTTGACGTAACGCTCGAAGTTCGTCTCAGGGTCTTTGATCAGCAGTTCGCCGACATTCGGGAATTCCATCTCGGCTGCGTCGATCACCTCGACGCAGAGCACCTGGTTGCGTACCGTCAGACGGCGCAGTTGGCGTTCCCATTCTGTCGGCACGTTGGGGTCGACGACCTCGTCGCCTGGGGTTAAAAAGTCCGACACCACGACGCGCAAGCCGCGACGGCGCTGCGTCCGGTTCATCTGCTCGATACCGTCAGCCAGCGTCAGATCACCGGGCGCATGATCGGGCACGATGGGTTCCTCAAGCATCTTTCCGAGCAGCCCGTACAGGGCATTTCGCCCGGCCAGCGCCGGTAGCCGTTTGATGGTGTCGGGACGCAATATCATGCCGCCGAAGCGGTCACCCACCTTCTGCGAGATGAACCCGATGGTGGCTATCGCCGCGATACCCAAGTCGCGTTTCGTCACACCGGCCGTACCCCAGTTCATGGACGGCGTCACGTCGAGCAACGCCCACACCTCAAGCTCGCGATCTGCCACTGAGTCGCGCACGTGCGGGACGGTGGTGCGGGCAGTGACGGCCCAGTCCATGCGTCGCACGTCGTCCTGGCCGGGCACGTAGACGCGGGCGTCACCGGGTTCTGTGCCAGGGCCGGGGACGAGCCCCAGGTGGTCGCCCTGCAGGAACCCCTCAAGACGGCGGACGATGGTCAACTCCAGACGGCGCATGGCCGCCTCGGGTGCGAGCTTGCGCAAGGCAATCGTCTGCCTGGTGGGCGCTTTCAACAGGGTTGACGAGGCGTCGCCGTCGTCTTGAGACGGTGGCGCGAAGTCCGGCAGCACCTGGGTCATGGCCATGGGACCGACCGCCTACTGGCGCACCTGGCCGGCATTCCAAACCGGTGTCGGCGCGGGCACCATCGCCAGGATGCGATCGACCACCTGGGAGGCCGGGATGTTGTCGGCTATGGCATCGAAGCTCAGCGTCACGCGGTGCGCCATGACGTCCTGCGCGACGGCCTGGACATCCGACGGCAGCACGTAGTCGCGGCCGTGGATCAGCGCCAACGCCCGAGACGCCGACGTCAGGCCCAGCGTGGCACGCGAGGACGCGCCGATCGATATGACCTTTTCAAGGTCGGGCATACCGAAATCGACGGGGTTGCGGGTGGCCATGACCAGCCGGACGATGTATTCGGCCACCAGGTTATGGACGAAAATGTTCGATGCCATATCCTGCAGGGCCAGCGTCTTCTTGGGGTCGAGCACAGGGTCCGGCTCGGGCGGTTTGACGGACATCCGTCGCAGGATCTCGAATTCTTCGTTGCCCTTGGGGTAGGGCACGTCAACCTTCAGCAGGAAGCGGTCACGCTGTGCTTCCGGCAACGGGTAAACGCCCTCGGACTCGACGGGGTTCTCCGTCGCTATGACGATGAATGGCTTGGCCATCGGGTAGGTCGTGCCACCGATGGAAACCTGGCCCTCAGCCATCACCTCGAGCATGGCTGCCTGCACCTTGGCCGGCGCGCGGTTCACCTCGTCCGCAAGGACGAAGTTGACGAAGACGGGGCCTAGCTCGACGTCGAACGTCTCTTTGGCCATCGAATAGATGCGCGTGCCGACGATGTCGGACGGCACCAGGTCGGGGGTGAATTGGATGCGGGCGAAGTTGCCACCGACGACAGTGGCGAAGCTGCGCACGGCCAACGTCTTGGCGGTACCAGGCACGCCTTCCAACAGGACGTGACCCTTGGCCAGCAGGCCGACCATAAGTTGTTCGACCAGGTGTTCCTGACCGACAATCACCCGCTGCACCTGCGCCAAGGCCTTGCCTATGAGGTCGGCAGCATCCTTAACGTCCATCGGCTTGACCTCTGCCGGCTTGGCATCCATCGGCTTGACGTCATGGCTGACGTGATTCGTCGCCGCCGGGGCGGTCGGGACGGGATCGGTATCCGTCGGGTTTTGGCTCACGATGACTGGCTTTCTCTCAGGGTAGCGTAGTCCATGCTACCGTGCCGAAGGCGCGCTGGCTGCCGCTTCCGGCCTGAAGCGAACGGCGCACAGCAAAGGTTCCGGCTCCCACAGCCACCACACAGGCCCGCCAAATCGCACGTCAAACGGTCATCGCCGCCTTGCCTGTAAAGTTGATGGCGATGTCCGACACGCAAGCCAACACGTCCGCCACTGGCGAGGAGTTCCCGCCACCGCCCTACGGCGCGGCCTTGTTGCCCGACGACCCGCCACGCATCGGCGATTTCTGGCTGGACGGACGGCTGGCTGCCCGAGCCAGCGGCATCGCCTTCCTGGCCCACGAGGCCGCAGCCGAGTCGTCGCCCGTCATGTTGATCGTCCTAAGCCAGGGCGCCACCGATGACGCCGCCGCCCGCGACAGGCTGGCCGGCGAGGTCAACAAGATGCACGCCGACACCGTCATCGCGCGTGGCGGCACCAACCAGGACGACGGACGCCTGGCCGACAAGTTCCGGGCTGAGACGGACGAGCCGATCCCCACCAGCGATGTGCCGACGGCGCCCTGGGTGGCGCTGGCCTACGACGGGACGGTCGACGCTATCGCCGAGGCCGACCGCGTGTTGCGCAGCGTCGATTTGTCCAGCACCCCACCGCTGGGGACGATGCGCGGCCCCAGTTTCCAGTTGCCGTGGATCACCCGCACGAAGCCGGGCAACTGGCGGCGCTGGCCCATGCCCTGGGGCGGGCGGACGGACAGGGCAAGTTGGGTGTCAGTCTTGGTGTCGTGGTTGCTGATGCTGGCGTTGGCGGCCATAGCACTGCTCATCGTCGTGCTGCTGTTCCAAAGCCCGCCGCCGCCGTCCAGCAGCAATGGGGGCAGCGACAGCACAAGCACGTCGACGGAGACCTCGTCGTCCGGTGGCACTGGTAGCGGCTCCCCATCGGAAGGGTCGAACGGTGGATCGCCATCCAGCAGCGGAACCGAGTCCGGTTCGCCGTCCCAAAGCGATTCGGGTTCGGGCAGTGCATCGCCGTCAGAAAGCGATGGACACGACTCCCCCAGCCAGTCGTCCTCGATGATGTCGCCCAGCAGCAGCGGTTCTGGTTCGATGGGGCAACCCAGCATCAACCCGGACCTGTGGCTGGGTGGCGGGCATTAGAAAACTACCCTGTGGGGCGTGAGAGGTTCGAACTCTCGACCGGAGGATTATGAGTCCTCTGCTCTGACCGGCTGAGCTAACGCCCCTTGGTGCCTGTCAAAGCGAGTCTACCGGGCGGAAGGCCATAGCCGCATGCAGGGCGGCCCCAAGCCGACACCCACGCCCCACAAAATCACCGCGCATTAGGGTGAGGCCGTGCCCCCAACCAGCTGACAGACTCGGCCGCTGCTGCGGTGGCTCGGCGGCAGGCATCCGGCAACAGGCCGCCCAGCGCGAGTCTTGCCGCCAACACTCCGCAATAGGTATCCCCGGCACCGGTGGTGTCGACCACACGAGAAGCGGCCACCGGCTCGATAACAATCGGCGACACGCCAGCTTGGGCCAACAGACTTCCTTTTGCCCCGAGTGTCACAACCACCGAACTGGCTCCTGTGGCTGTGAGCAGTGTCTGGGCCAGCATATCTTCAGGCACGTCCGCAACAGATCCAAGCTGTTGCAAGAGATCACGTGCCTCTGTCGTGTTGACGATAACAGGATCACACCGACGCAGGGTGTCCTTCGATGGCAGCACCACGGGACCGCAACTAAGAATGAAACGAGCAGCCAGTTCGCGGGCGATGTCAGCAGCGGCATCGCAAACGGCGGAACCTACTTCCGACTGCGCCAAAACTATCCGGACGGCCTGCGTGCTGTCGCTAAACAGGGTGGCCGCCTTTTCACGCACCAGCTCAGGTGTCAAACAGTCTTTGGCTCCCGGGGTGACGATTATCGAGTTCTCACCGTCTGGCGTCACCCAGATTAGCGCGAGAGAGGTCGGCCTGTCCGCCTGCCTGATGACCCCTCTGACATCAATGCCCCGGCCAGCCAAATCTTCAATCTGCATATCACCTTCAGCGTCTGCACCGATAGAACTGACCATCAGCACACTGGCACCCTCACGCGCGGCTGCAGCCGCTTGGTTGCCGCCTTTGCCTCCGTTAGTCCTGGTAAGCGTATGGGCCAAAACCGTCTCGCCCGGACCGGGGCCGGCCGTGACCCCCGCGACAATGTCGTGATTAAGCGACCCGATAACCACAACATCAATGTTCCTGGTTTCAGCCATCCTGGCCTCCCAACTCGACTTCACTGCTTTGTCCCAGAGTCTCTCTGCCGCATTCGGCAAGCTCAAGTATTTCGCGATATCTCACCGTCAAAGCCAAATCGATGAAGCTGCCATCGGGCATAGCTAATGCGCCTCGTCCCTCATCTGCGGCAGTCGTGAAACGCTCCATGACGGCCCGCGCCTGTGCGATTTCCGCGCCGGTCGGCATGAAAGCGTCGCGTATCGGCCCAAGTTGTGAAGGATGGATCGCTGAACGTCCCCGAAAACCTAGCGCACGCCCCTCCCGGCATGAGGCGATTAGACCATTGATGTCGCGGATATTCGGATAGACGGACATGACGGGAGCCGGAAGGCCGGCGGCACGAGCCGCGACGATGACTCGGCTACGGGAAAATGCCAGGCCAGCCTCGTCGCAGCCTAGATCGGCACCCAAATCCGCCTCACCAAGCGCAATTGAAGCAACGCCGGCCGATGCCAGCTGAAACGCTGCTTCCACCCCGATCGCTGATTCGATCAGCAAATGGACTGCTCGACCCGGCAAGGCAGCGACCAAGCTGGCAACTTCCTCTGGATGCTCCGCCTTCGGCAGCAGCAAACCGACCGCGTCGGGCAGGCCGGCTACGGCATCGACATCGTCGGAATGCCAGGGGGTGCCGATTGCGTTGACCCGCACCCGAACTGGACGGCTATTGTCGCTGGCCAATTCAGGCAACGCAGCACGGGCAGCCGACTTATGGTCGGGCGCCACGGCATCCTCAAGGTCAATGATCACGACATCTGCCGGGCCGGCTATAGCCTTGCGCACCAAATCGGAGCGATCGCCAGGCGCGTAAAGCAATGTAAGTGGAATCATATGGCGCCCACTTTTCGAAGATCGGCAATGTGTGCGTCATCGAAGCCGAGATCCCGCAGCACGGCGTCCGTATCAGCGCCATGCGGTCGCCCGGTGAATGCAATCACTCCATCGGCGTTGGAAAGCCGGAAAAGGGGCCCTTGCATGGCGATGTCGCCGAGTTCCGGGTCGAAAATGCGGTGTATCGTCCCGAGAGCCTGAAACTGAGGATCGTTCATGATGTCGTCTGCATGATAAACAGGGACAACGGCCGCCTGCGCCTCCTCAAAGGCAGCCGTCACCTCATTTTGAGTATGCTGACCGATCCACCCGCCGACGGCCTCATCGATTTCGTCGACATGGCTGACCCGTCCAGCGCCCGTCGCAAACCACTCTTTCTCAGTCAAGTCGGATCTGCCGACCAATGTCATTACTCTTGCGGCGATGGATCCAGCAGATGCCGACACCGCGACCCAATGTCCGTCGGACGTCAGATACGTGTTGCGCGGAGCATTGGCGACGGATCGATTGCCGGTGCGAGGTGCTTCCGTGTGGGTTTGATCCCAGCGGGTGATCTGTGGACCAAGAAGAGACAGAATCGGCTCAATCAACGCAAGATCTATTTGTTGGCCACGCCCAGTGGATTCCCTGGCGTGTAGTGCGACCATGATCGCATAGGCGATGGCCAAGGAAGCGACACCGTCAGCCAAACCGAACGGAGGTAACGTCGGCGGGCCATCAGGCTCGCCCGTCATTGCGGCGAAACCACTCATAGCTTCAGCCAATGTGCCGAAACCGGGGCGGTGCGAGTATGGCCCGAATTGCCCGAAACCGGTCACGCGTGTCAGCACAAGCCGGGGGTTAGCCGCGCTCAACACGTCATAGCCCAAGCCCCAGCGTTCCAGAGTGCCAGGCCGGAAGTTCTCTATTACGACATCTGCCCATCCTGCCATCGCCTCAAATACCTCGCGGCCTTTGTCGTTTGACAGATCCAATGTCATAGTTCGTTTGTTGCGCCCAAGCGTCTTCCACCACAGGTTGACCCCATCCTTAGCGACACCGTGGCCACGTGATGGATCAGGTTTATGAGGATGTTCGATCTTAATCACGTCAGCTCCCATGTCGCCCAGATGCATTGCGGCCATGGGGCCAGCGAAAAGCGTCGATACGTCAATGACACGCAGGCCGGCCAACGGCCCGTCTGCCTGCTCGCGTGACACGGTCATTCAGCATTCTCCTTCAAAACCCAGGCACAGCGGAACCCAATACGTTCGGATCGTGCCAACCCGAGGCCTGGCAACAGCAGCACAACAGATACCTCGGGCGGTTGGGGGCCTCCATCTAAATACCACGGCGATCCGGTAGCCTCGTAGTCGGATCCGCCTTTGAGTATGGCCCACCTCGTACGTCCGTCACAGTGCTCGCTCTCGGTCCAATTCCACACCATCGGCCGTAGTCGCTCGACGCCTTGTCCGGCAGCCAACTGCCACTCGTCCTCGCTGGGCAACCTACCACGCTGCCAACCGCAATAGGCGCGTGCATCATTGAGATCGACAAATACAACTGGCTCATTTTCCTGTCCCGGCTTTGGACGTCCATCAACCCAGTGAGCCAAATATCGATGCCCGATGCGCGGGCGATAGCCCGTTGCCTCGATAAATGCCAAGAACTCGGCGTTAGTCACCTCGGTTAACGCGACGGCAATGGGCTGGGTCTGCACCCCATCGCGCTGAATGGTTCGGGCATCATGCAAGCGGGGCGGCAATGGCTTCCATTCGTCCACCCAGGGTGCGCCTTGATAGAACGGAGTTTCACGAGCGCGATAACGGACGGTCACTGCCCAATGACCGGCCGGCACAACGACCACCGCTGCCTCGGGGACGACAGTCTCTGGTTCAGGACTGGGTGAACGCCGAAAAATCCGATGCGGAAACCGCTCGTCGTCGACATGCGGCAACCCGGCCATTTCCTGGCGCAACTTGTGCAACCAGGTTGGTGGTTCAACTCCTGGAGCAATCTGAATCACGGCGGCAATCCCGCGGGCAGGAACGACTACAGACGCGCTTGCTACGTCGCTTTCTTTCTGCGGCTCACCAGTCAGGTCGATGACGACGCCGACGGCCTCGGCAGGAAGCACAGGCCCGCGATAGTCTGTGCATGTCCGATTTACCAAAGCCCACAAGGTGACGCCTTCATTTGCAAATGTCGAGGCATACACGCCATCCAAGCCCGGATGCAGTGACGCCAACGGCGTCCATTCACCCGCCAACAAAAGGGCATCTACGCTCCTTTGAATTGTCGACATCCGCGCCGCGGTACGGGCATCTCGAAGAGACCAACCAACCCAAGCGCCAAAGACAACCTCCCATATCATGATGCCGGTCCCGTTTAGCCAGGCCGATTGCAACTCTTCGCTGTGGTCACGATGCCACCGCCTCGTGTGGTGTTGCATGTGGCGACGTTCGAACCAATGGGACCGTAACACCCCAGGAACCGGGGAATCAGCGAAATATTGCGCCCACGAGGCCTGATGGTCGACCAAGCGCCGGACAGGAACGGTCGACTCACCCTCAAGAACTATCCCAGGGTGAGCCAATTGCAGCGCATCAACCAAACCATTACCCGCCTCCCGGAGCGTGTCGAGGAAAACACCGTCCGCATCCAGTTCCTGTATCAGCGAGGTAAGTTCCGTGATGTCGTCACCTGAACGGCGAGTGCCGACATCCCAGGGATTGTAATCGATGCACACTTTGACACCGACGTCATGAAAATCGTCGACGAGGGCACGCAAACCAGGGATGTCACGGTACCAGTCCCATTGGTTTCGGTCGTCAACACCGATGACGGGGTAAGCATGCCAAAGCACCACGGCGTCAAGGCCGCCGAAGCGTCGTTGAGCGTCCTCAAGAAAGCGGCCAGGGGTGAACTGACCCTCTTTGGCATCGTACAAAAGTTCATCCCACAACCAAACTTGGGCAATAGCATGGCAGGTAGCCGCCCATGCTGCAGCAGGTTGGTTGTAGGCGCTCGCGTCGAAACCAAGGCGATCGCGCGAGCGATCGCGCCACCGTGCGAGCCGGTTACGCCACGCGGGCCACAGTGCCGGATCATCAGGCGCTGCGAAGATCTTGGCCCCATCTAGTAAGTCGACAATCTCGTCTGTCAGGTCACCATCCAGCGGCACCGGCGTCGGCAAATCGACCGGACGCGGAACCAATGGATCAAACTCCAAATTCACAATCGCGCTCCATCCCTTAGGGCCACCGCAACGGTCCGGGCCGCAAGATCTTCTATGAGCTGCGCGCCGCCTGGCAGGGATGTGGCAATACGTCCGTCCAGCGGTTCTGTCCACGCCGCCCCAATGCCGTGAATTCCAGCCAAAGCACCGACTACTGCACCGACCGTCGCACCTGCAGAATCCGTGTCCCAACCGGCAGTGACGGCCGCGCACACGCTGGCACCAAAGTCACCGTCGCCCAATTCGATGGCGAACGCAATAGTAGCGGCGTTGTTCAGCACATGCACCCAATGAAGCGAACCATAGCGATCATGCAGACGGTCGATCCCTTCGACCAGGCCGAACTGGGCGGCGGATCTGCCGAAGGCGATCGCCTCAGCAAGACGGCTTCGAGGCGGTACACAGCGCGCGGCGACGTCGAGTACTTCATGCACATCTTCGGCGACCATGGCCCACGATGCCAGACTGGCCGCCCACATCGCTCCATAGACCCCGTTACGGATGTGGCTGAGACGAGCATCGGACCAGGCCAACTGCGCCGCGAGGGCCGGATTTCCCGGCTGCGTCCAGCCGAACATGTCGGCCCTGATCACCGCGCCAATCCACTCACGGAACGGGTTTCGGATGACGGCGCACTTATCCGGCGAAATGCCCTCCAGTAAGTTGCGGTAGACCGCCCGTTCCGCCGTGAATACGCGGCCGGCCGGCAGATCGTCGAGCCACAACTGCGCCACGTCATCTGCGGTGAAGTTGAAACCATGATGTTCGAGCAATTCCAACGCCAACATCGTGTAGTTGAGATCGTCATCTTCTGGCATGCCGACGATATTCTCGGCAAGGCTCGTCGGGGCGCTGCGCTTGTTCCAAGGCCAGCGAGCTGCTACTTCTTGTGACAGCCCGACAGCTGTGAAATAGCCCGCAAGCGGCCACTGGCCTGTACAGCGCAGAATTTCCTCAATGCCTTGGCGGGGAATTTTCTCAACGGGCTTGCCAAGTAGACAACCCGCTGCCCGGCCGGTCCAAGCGCCGACAACTCGCGCGGGATAGTCCGTCCCAGGGCAGCATGCCCCGATAGGTTCGATGACATCAGCGATGTCGTCCCACATCTCCGGCTCATCGGGATGAGAGGCGGCCGCTTCGTTGTCTAGTTCGTCGAGCAATCGACTGGCCAGCTTTCGGAGTCCCCCATCGGCTGGATTCGCCGATGCTCCGCCGACGGCTGGAGTCGGATCACCGCCAGCCTCTATCCAACGTTCACGCGCCGAACTTACTGGCTTGCCTTCGACCTCCGACTGGACAAGTTCATGAGGCAACAGATCCTCAGGTTGCACCCAGGTAAGGCGCATGTACGCTCACCTCTCTAAAAGGCTCGCCAGCCGGGCGCGGCGAGCATCGGCACGCTGAACATCTTTGGCAGCAATCTCTTCCGCCACTTTCCCCATCAGGTGTCCAGCGCCGCGGATGTCCATACGAGATCCCTTTTCAACCGCGTCCAGCCATTCGATCGGGACGGCATCGGAACCGTTCAACCCAGCCGCGATAGCGCCAGCCATACATGCGATTGAATCGGCGTCACGCCCGTAGTTGACGGCCGCCAGCACTGATGAACGGAAATCGCCGCCATGCCCGGCTAACATGCCGAGAGCGACTGGGAGTTCTTCGATTGATTTCGTCCGCGATGGACGACGGGCATCCATGGACGGATGGCGGTAGTCATCCGAGCCCACCGTGTCGTACGGGGCGACAGCTGCTCGAACCGCGCGAGCCAAGATCCGCTCACCATCGTCGTCAACCGGCGCCACGGTTTCCGCCACGGCTGCCAAAACCGATTCGATGGCCGCTTTTGTACCGTCTTTCGCCAGGCCACAAACAACATCGACCACACTGCTAATGGTGGCGCCTGGCGCCATGGTCGCTGCTACCGCTGCCGCAAACACTCCGGCCGCCTCCCGTCCGAAACTCGACTGATGAGCCGCCGCGATACCGATAGCCTCGCAATAGGCGGCTTCCGGTTCACCAGGGTTAGCCAGACCGACGGGCGCCATATACATCGCGGCGCCACAATTGACGATGTTGCCAACTCCGGCTTCCCGTGGGTCATTGTGGCCGTACCAAAGCCTGGCCACAAGCCACTTTTCTGCCAGAAAAGTGCGCTGCAACAGCGGGATAGTATCTTCGAGTTCTGGTACCCACCGAGGGTCGCTCATCATGATCGGTACAAGGTCATCGGCGATGGCGAAGGCATCAAGATGATCACGGTGTTTCGCGTAAACATCGACCAGAGCCCGCGTCATCAATGTGTCGTCGGTGACATGTCCATCGCCCTTATGATACGGAGCAAGCGGACGCGCGTGTCGCCAGTCGTCCAAAAACGGTCCGACCACACCGAAGACCCTACCTCCGTAACGCTCTTCTATGGCTTGTGGATCCCATCCCTCCGTTGCGCCACCCAGCGCATCGCCAATCGCGTGCCCTGAGATCACAGCCACGCACCAATCCGTCAATGCACCCATTGTCTGCCTCCTTTTTGATGTGAAGTTGTGGGCGCCCGGCCTGTCCGGGCGCCCACAACAACCGCTACTGCAGACTATTCCACCCGTCTGTGAGTTGTTTGGCCAAACCGGCGCTGTCAATTTGTTGCGCCAGGAATTGCTGGAAGGCGGGCGTGGCGACCGTGTCCTTCCATGACGCATAATTGTCAGCAAACAGGAACGGCGCGGACACGAAATCATCACCACTGGCAAGAATCACGTCCCAGTGGTTGGTTGTGCCCAACTTTGTGGCCATAGCAGACCGTGCCGAGGCGGTCGCCGGTATCAGCGCATCAGCTTCGTTTACGGCCTCAAGGTTCTGCGCCTGCATGAAGTACTCGATGAATTGCGCGGACTCCTGAACGTGTTGGGAACTGGCACTGATCGACAAGGTTTGCGGATCTGCCACCTGCATCGCACCGGCGCTACCTGCCAACGGTGGCAACACCGTCCACTGGAATCCGTCAGGAGCATTTGTTGGGATGCTTGCCGCCTGGTACGAACCCTGAATAGTCATGGCAACCTGACCGGCGTAAAAAGCGGCCATCGCATCCGACCCAGATTGGGTCAACGTGACGGGCAGAATGCTCTTGTCCTGATATGCCATCTTATCCACGAGGTTCGGGATAGCCAGCTCTCCGTCGCCGATGTTTATCGTCGCAGATGTGCCGGTGCCGCTGAAGAAAGTGCCGCCGAACTGCGGCGCCAAGGTCATAAAGGTAGCAGTTGGCGACTTTAGCCCCCAACCAAGGCCATAGACTCCGTTATTCGTTGCTGCTTGTGCGATCTGCTCAAGCTGATCCCACGTCATTGACTGTCCGGTTGGGATCGTGATCCCATCGGCTTGCAGAAGTTGGGTGTTCGCGAACACCATATATGACTGCACTTCGGTCGGGTAAGAGACGATCTTCCCATTGACGGTGACGGTTTGAAGGAGACCGTCGCCTATGTCTTGTTTCATACTGTCCGACATGACATTCGTCAAATCGGCTAAGAAACCGTCGTTGGCAAACGACACCATGCTGGCTGCGTCGTTATGAATGATATCTGGCGCCGTGCCACCGTTGAATTCGGTCGTCAACTTGTCATTGATCGAGTCCCAGCCGGCAGAAACGATTTGAACCTGGATGTTGGGATTGGCCTGGTTCCAACTATCCACGATCTGCTGACATGCTGCTATGGCCGCTGGCTGGTCGTACAGGGCTTGGAATGTGAGCGTGACAGGACTTGCGGGGTTGGCCGACCCGCCGCTGGTCGAACTCGGTGTCGGTGTGCCAGAGGCGCAGCCTGCCAAAGCCAGGCAGGCTACGACAGCCCCAACGAGCGGACGGTATATATGTTTCATAATGTTTCTTTCCTTTCTATTGGTGGTGTCTTTTCAGCCTTTGATAGCGCCTGCCATCAAACCGCTGACAAGTCTTTTTTGCATGATGGAGAAAAAGACAATGCTTGGAATTGCCGCCAGGATGGCACCTGCAGCCAACGGACCTAAAGCCACTTTCCCCTCGCCACCGATGAACATGGCCAAAGCAATCGGAAGGGTGTAATGGCTGGGCGATTGAAGCAAGACGAGAGCAAAGAAGAACTCGTTCCATGACGAGACGAATGAGAACATCGCAGTCGCGGCTATCCCAGGGGCCAATAGTGGCAGAACAATATGGCGCAACACCGCGAATCGAGCGGCGCCATCGACCGCACCTGCCTCTTCGAGATCTTTTGGGACCGCCGCGACATACCCCTGTAGCATCCAGAGGGCGAACGGCATGGTATAGGTGACATGTACGAACGTCAATCCGACTAACGAGTCGGTTAGGTGAATAGTCCGCAGTATCAGGAACAACGGCATGATGATCAGGACGACGGGGAACACCTGGCTGACGAGAATCCATCCAGTGCCGACGATGCGCAACACACCTCGTACCCGAGCCAGCGCATAGGCAGCCGGGAATGATATAAGAATTACCAACACAGTCGCAGCTAGTGCAACTATCACCGAATTCGCTGCTGACCTGAGCAATCCCTGGCGTTGCAGCGCATCGGCGTAATTTTGCCATTGCCAACCGTCTGTCGGCCATAACGAAACCGTCAGAGAATTGAGTTCTCTCGATGATTTGACAGAACTCGACAACAGCCATAGCAACGGAAAGCCAAGAAAAACGATGTAAAGCACGAGCGCGACATACTGGGCCGGTTTGGCAAGTTTACGCATGTCAATCCTCCCGTTCGGCTCGGAATTGACCCCAAAGATAGATGCCCAATAACGCGACAACCACGATGACCATGACCAGGCCCATTGCACCGGCGTACCCGATGTTCCGGTTCGTAAACGCTTCTATGTAGGTATAAAGCATTGGCAGCATGGTTTTGCCGCCCGGCCCGCCCGCCGTCAACACATAGACCAGGGAAAATGAGTTGAAATTCCAGATGAAGTTCAACGAAGTGATCGATGCGATGATGCCCCGCAGTGCGGGTAATGACACTGACACGAACTGCCGCCCCGCCCCAGCCCCATCTAGCGAAGCCGCCTCGTACAGCTCCACCGGTACCTGTTGCAGACCTGCCAAAAGAGTGACGGTGGTCTGCGGCATACCCACCCAGACGCCGACGACTATAACGGCCGGAAGGGCGGTGGAAAAGTCCCCCAACCAATTGATATTACTAGGCAAGCCGACAAGCCCTAGGACAGCGTTCAACGGGCCCGCATTTGCCGAGTAGATCATTTGCCACATGATCGCCACCACAACCGGGGGCATCGCCCACGGAATCAGCGCCAGCACTCTTGCCAACCCTTGAAACCTAAGGTTTGCGTTCAACAACAGCGCCAAACCCATGGCCGCGATGAGTTGCAGGGCAGTGACCGAAACGGCCCAAATCAGCCCGATCTTGAATGACGACCAAAACATGGTGTTGCCGAGCAACTTGTGGAAATTCGCCAAGCCAACAAAACTGTAATCCGGGCTTGCAATAAGGCGGGCTTTGGTGAACGCCAGTGCAATTCCCATGGCCAATGGGGCCACTGACAACACGACAATAGGAATCACCGATGGCGCAACCAGCACTGCGATTTCGCGGCGGCGATCCCGGGCCATATAACTGGCCTTGCCCCTGCTGAGTCTCGCAGCGCTCGATGACGAAATCATTCGCTACCGCCAGTAGAATCCCGGACGAATAGCTGTGGCTCGACCAACATACGCCGCACCGCACCGCCTTCGCCGTTGATGCGATCCAACAGCAGCAGGGCAGCTTGCCGCCCGCGTTCCCAGGCGCGCAAATCGACACTGGTCAGGCTCGGTGAGATCACCTCTCCCAACTCTGTGTTGTCCATTCCTGTTACAGCGACGTCGTCAGGCACGCGCAAGCCTTGAGCGCTGAGTGCTTGAATACAACCGATGGCCAACAGATCGTTCGCCGCAACGACCGCGTCTAGTTGCCCGTCCAACCGTTCGATCAGACGGTTGGCGGCTAGCGCTCCGCCCTTCATTGTGAAATCGTCGGCAATCTGGATTCCTGTGGCCGTCAAACCATGCTTAGCAAGCGATTGCTCGAAACCTTGTCGCCGGCGGTTGCCCGCGACGCTCTCCAATGGTCCGTTGATGAAAGCCAGCCGTGATCGGCCGCGATTCACGAGGTGATCGACGGCCAGTGCAACTCCGGCAGCCGAATCCACCGACACCGAATCGAGGTCCGCACTGCCCTCAATCCGGCTTGCTACAACGACGGGAACTGGGCATTCGCCAAGCGTCTTTACTAAATCGTCGTCGACCCATAACGGGGCCAATACCAAGCCGTCCACGAATCCGGAACTCAACGAGCGCACCCCACTAGCGATTGATTTTCCAGAATCACCGGTCGATGCGACAAGCACCTGATAGCCAGCATCCGCGACCACTTCGTGAACTGCCTGCATCATTTGCACATAAGCAGGGTTGCCAATATCCGCTACCATGACAGCTATCTCAAAGGATCGCCGAGTACGTAGAGCGCGTCCTGTCACATCTGCCTGATAGCCCAACAACTCGGCGGTTCTGGTCACGCACTCGGCCATTGCCGGGCTAGCCCCTCTGCCATGCAACGCCCGCGAAGCAGACCCAATGGACACCCCAGCCGCATCCGCGACGTCCTGCAGTGTTACTCGTGAATTCACGTCCGCTCTCCATCGATTGGAATCGTTTCCAACACTTCTGCTGTTGAGCTTATCTCCTTTGGCTGACGGCTGTCAAAACGAATGAGATGAGACGTGATCTAGGATCGTCATCGGAAAACGTCTGTGCAGGACCGATGATCGCAGTAATGCCAGCTTCAGGACATAGATTTCGTAAGTTGGCGCCGTCGTCTCCTCGCGGGACTGGGACAAGTTGAAAATTGCTGCACCAAGCTGACGGAACCGGCTAAAGTCACTGACATGACAGCGCGACACGGCTCGTACGCTAAGCTCATCGGCGGCGGTGTTCTGGCTGTCGCGCTCATCGTCTTGCTTGTCATACTGATCGCCGGCCGAGGTGGCTCGCAGCCAACACCAGCGCCATCCGTTGCACAATCACTCAACACCGAGGCAGAATTGGAAAATCTCTTTCAGACCCATGCATCGGGCGTCCAGATCGCCGGCCATGGCGTCGTGACGCACTTGCTTTCCGACGACAACGAGGGCGACCGTCACCAGCGGTTCATTCTGGAACTGTCATCTGGCCAGACGCTGCTGATCGCCCATAACATCGATATCGCGCCACGCCTGGACGGCCTGGCCGTCGGCGACCAAGTCGCTTTCTTCGGCGAATACGACTACAACGATCAGGGCGGCACGATCCACTGGACACACCACGACCCGCAAGGGACGCACGTCGCCGGTTGGCTCGACTGGGACGGCCGGCGCTACAGCTAGCAGGCCTCGTACACGGTCACTGTGCCAGGCTTGGCCGGGTCAGCCGTCGCGCCGAAAACCGGGAACAGACGCTGGAAATGCTCGCTGGCGATGTGCTTGTCTAGCGCCTCCTGGCTTTCCCACTCTTCCAGCACCGTCAGGTGCATAGGGTCGGCCGTGTCGCGCCAAAGGCCGTAAGAGACGCAACCGGCATCCTTGGCCATCGTCTCGGTGACCAGCTCATTGGCCGCGGCGACGAAATCGTCGACCGAATCGGCTCGCAACCAGTTGTCTGCCACTACCTTGACTGTCATTGTCTTGCCTTTCTGGAAGCCGCGCCCCATAACGCGGCACTGCGCCCCCACATTATCATGCAGGGGCGCAGTCAAGTGTTGCTGTCACAGTGTGACGCAGGTGCCGCCGGCGGCCTCAATCTTCGTCTTGGCCGACGCCGAAAAAGCGTCAGCGGTGATGTCAATCTTGACGCCGATCTCACCGGTGCCTAGCACCTTGACGAACGAGTTGGCGCGTACCGCGCCACGCTCGATCAGCGAATCGATGTCGACGGCGCCGCCCTGGGGATACAGGGCCGTCAACCGGTCAAGATTGACTACCTGATAGGTCACCTTGAACGGGTTCTGGAAGCCGCGCAACTTAGGCAGCCGCATGTGCAGCGGCATCTGCCCGCCCTCGAAATTCTCGGGCGTGTTCTTGCGCGCGCCGGTGCCCTTGGTGCCGCGGCCGGCGGTCTTGCCGCCGTGGCCCGATTCGCCACGGCCAACCCGCGTCTTCGGTTTGTGGGCGCCCGGTGCCGGACGCAAATGGTGTGCCTTGAGAATCATCACTTC
>Ga0123357_10001541_pt1 | contig 24548 bp, 28 predicted proteins | sample TergutEmb28metaG_FD_89873 | JGI IMG/M metagenome (GOLD analysis project Ga0123357, IMG submission 89873) | Embiratermes neotenicus P4 segment gut microbial communities from Petit-Saut dam, French Guiana - Emb289 P4 | ecosystem: Host-associated > Arthropoda: Insects > Digestive system > Gut ...
GCCCGTCACCTTCATGCTCGATACCGGAGCAACCCAGGTCACCCTACCCGCCAAACTGGGCGTGCAACTCGGCCTGCGTGCCATCGGCCCGGCAGTAACGGTCACCACCGCTAATGGCACCGCTGAAGCCCGGATGACCCTCATCAACGAACTCGCCTTCGGCCCGTTCGTCCTGCGCGAAATCCATGCCACCCTCAATCCCGGCATGGGCGGCGACGATACCATCCTGCTGGGCATGAACGTGCTTAAACGGTTGGAGTTCACTCAGCGCGGGGATACGCTGGTGTTGAGGGCATTAAAATAGCTCGATTTTCCCTACAACTTTGTATTTTTCCATACAAAACCATACATATCATCTGCAACTAGGTTGCTAAAGTTGTCCCAATTATTTTCGGCTGAAACTCATGCAATGAATAAGATTAAGTGGATTTACGGCATATTGCTTGCCGCGCTGACAGTATTGTGGTTTTTTGCCGAACAACCCTGGACACAGAGTTACAACTTTTTCCAATTGCGTGCCGTCGTAGTCGATTACACAGGCTTCATCGCAATGGGGGCGATGAGCGTGGCGATGATATTGGCGATTCGCCCGGCGGCGCTGGAACCCTGGGTCGGGGGGCTGGACAAGAGCTATCGCCTGCACAAGTGGCTAGGCATTACCGCACTGAGTGTGGGCGCGGTACACTGGATGTGGGCCACATGGGTGAAATGGGCGGTAGGCTGGGGATGGTTGGAGCGCCCACAACGTGGCTCGCGCCCGGTGATCGAAGAACCACTACAGAAATTTTTCCTGGAAATGCGCCATACGGCAGAGTTTGTAGGCGAATGGACGTTCTATGTGGCAGCAGTGCTGATCACACTGGCGCTCATCAAATGGTTTCCATATCGGTATTTCTTCAAAACGCACCGCTTCCTCGCTGCTGCCTATTTGCTGCTGGTGTTCCATTCGGTATTCCTGATCAAGTTTTCTCACTGGACATCCCCCTCCCCGGTAGCCTGGGTTTCCCTGTTGCTGATGGCGGGGGGTACGGTGGGTGCGGTATTGAGCCTGAGACGCAAAATCGGCCTTCAGCGTCGGGCGCTTGGTGTGGTGGAAACGCTCGAACACAGCGCTAGTGACGGAATACTGAAAGTGTGTATCCGGCTGCCCCGCGATCATTGGGAAGGACATGACGCAGGGCAATTCGCGTTCGTAAGCTTTTACGGGCACAACGGAGAAGAAGCGCACCCGTTCACAATTTCCTCGGCCTGGAAAAACGATGGGCTGCTACGCTTCCATGTGAAGGGGCTCGGCGACCATACTACCCGCCTGCCTGCGACGCTGAAGGTTGGAGACCGCGCGAGGGTCGAAGGGCCTTACGGATGTTTCCGCTTCGAGAGCAACAAACCCCAGCAAATCTGGGTAGCAGGCGGGATCGGTATTACGCCTTTTCTGGCGAGACTGGAAGAACTCATCCATCATGGTTCGGCAACGGGCGCAGTGAACTTATTTTATTGCGTCAGGAATCCGGATGCAGCTTTCATAGAGAATTTGGAGCAACTTGCCAAGGCAGCCGGGGTGACCCTGCGCGTGGTCATCGATGGACGTGACCGCCGGTTGGATGCCGAAAGCCTCTGTACCGCAGTGCCGGAATGGAAAGACGCTTCACTGTGGTTCTGCGGCCCCTCAGGGTTCGGTCACGCCTTGCGACAGGGACTGGTATCGCGTGGCTTCGAGGCGAAGCACTTCCACCAGGAGTTGTTTGAAATGCGTTGATTGCAAGCGGCGTGCGGCGGTGCAAGCCCTTTGACGCTCATTTACCGTAAGGCAGCCCAAGCACTTGCGCGCAAGGCCCGTCTGGCGCACCGACGCGGATTTCGCCGCCCGTAGAGACGCATTCCGTCCTGATGACGGCAAGCGCCTCCCCGCCCTCGGGCAACGGCGCGAAGTTGACGATGGTGCCCACCGCTTGCCCGTCCCTTGGTTCCAGAGCCGACCCGTAAAGCGCCGTACCGGCAGGGATGCCCGCAATAGGTGCCGATGAAAGCAGCCCAATGCGGAACATGCGCCGTTTCGGTTTGCCCAGGTGCTGCGTGCGGGCGATGATTTCCTGCCCGGGATAGCACCCTTTAGTGAAGCTCACGCCGCCGATGATCTCAAAGTTGAGCATTTGGGCGACAAAGGCTTCCTGCGTAGCCGCGGTAACGAGCGGCAGTCCGGCGCGAATGGCGGCAAGCTGCCAACTTGCAGTGCCGCCTGCGGTCACGCCGGCCTGGCGCAGCGAGTCGAAGGCGGCTGGCGCTTCGTCAACGGGCAGGTCGAGGACGAAAAGGCCCTCATTGAGCCGAACCGTGCACCGTCCAGCGGAAACCGCCTGTCGCATGTCTGCTTCCGGCACAGGCAACGCGGCGCACGATAGGTGCTCGCCCGCTTTTTCCCCGGCAAGGCCGATGAGTACCCTTTCCTGTTCAGTGAAGGAAAACTTGACTTTTGCACGGAGGATGTAAAACGATAGCTTTTTGAGTAGGGACGGCAGAAGGTCGGCGGAAGCTGCAAGGCACAGGCCGCTGCCATCGCGCCAGAGCAGGAAATTCGCCAGCATGCGGCCTTGCGCGGTATTGAAGCTCGTCCATTGCACGGCGTCTCCAGCAAGCCCGGCAACGTCGTTCGAAAGCAGCTTGTGCAGGAAAGAGCCTGCCTCTTCGCCCGTAGCGCGGATCAGCCCGAGATGGAGAAGCGGAACGGCGACAGCGCTGCGGGCAAGGACGTTGCTGTCGGCATACGACATACCGAAGTCCACGGCTGGGGTCGAAGGGTCTGATCCGAAACAGGCTCCTGCATGCGCAAGATAATTTGTCCAGTCGGTCATTCAACATCATGGAAGTTGGGGAGCAATTATTATAGTCTCCCTCCATTCCTCTTTCCGTCTCCTCCCTAATCGGTCCCTGATGAAAAAAATCATTCTTTGGCTTGCTTCGATAGCTGTTCTGGCTACGGCACTCCTGGCGGGGACAGGGTGGTGGTATAAAGAGCAGCCCTTGAAGGTAGTACGGGGCTCTGCCGAATTTACTGTGCCACGCGGGATGGCAATGCGGCAGGCAGCCGATATGATTTGGGATTCTGGAGTACGAGCCGACCCACGCTTCCTCTCCACATTGGCACGCCTTTCAGGCCGGGCGCAACAGATCAAAGCGGGCACTTATCAGGTCACGACCGGGGTTACACCCTGGCAATTGCTTCTTATGCTCGAAAAGGGCGACGTAGCGCGCGGATCGGTGCGGCTGGTCGAGGGGTGGACTTTCAACCAGATGCGCACTGCGCTGGAGAAGCACCCGGATTTGCTGGCAGACACCAAGGATCTTTCCAATGCCGAAATCCTTGCACGCATTGGTGCAAGCCAAGAGCAGCCAGAAGGGCTGTTTTTCCCCGATACTTATGTATTTGACAAGCGCTCCAAAGTATCGTCTGTGCTCACCAGAGCTTACCAAGCTATGCAGAAACGATTGAACGGTGAATGGGAAGGCAGAGTACGCGATCTCCCGTTGAAGTCACCTTACGATGCGCTGATCCTGGCTTCGGTCGTGGAGAAGGAGACCGGACGCGATGCGGACCGTACCCGCATCGCCAACGTGTTCATCAACCGCCTGCGGGTCGGTATGAAGTTGCAAACCGACCCTGCCGTGATCTACGGGATGGATGGAAAATTCGACGGCAAACTGCGCCGCCGCGACCTAGACACCGATACGCCATGGAACACTTATACCCGGGTCGGCTTGCCTCCAACGCCGATCTCGATGCCGGGGCTGGCATCGCTGCGTGCCGTGATGCACCCGGAAGGCGGGGACATGCTTTATTTCGTCGCCCGTGGCGATGGTAGCAGCGAATTTTCGCGCACTCTCAACGAACACAACCGAGCAGTGGATCGTTACCAGCGCAACAAGGGGGTGTCGAAAAATTGAATCGACCGACCACATCCGGGCGCTTTATTACTTTCGAGGGCATAGATGGTGCGGGCAAAAGCACACAAATTGCCGCGCTTGTCGAGGCATTGCGTGGGCGCGGCCTCAATGTGCTCTGTACTCGCGAGCCTGGTGGCACTGAGCCTGGAGAAAAGCTGCGGGAGGTGTTGCTCGGCATGGAAATGCACGTCGATACCGAGGCAATGCTGATGTTTGCCGCACGCCGCGAGCATCTGGCAGCGGTGATCGAACCGGCGTTGGCGGCGGGAAACTGGGTTGTCTGTGACCGTTTCACTGACGCAACCTACGCTTACCAGGTAGGTGGGCGCGGGCTGGACGCGGCGCGTTGCGATGCGCTTGAAGCCTGGGTACATCCTCACATCAGGCCTGACCTCACCCTACTGTTCGACCTACCACCCGCGCTGGCGGCAGCACGGATAGAAGCGAATGGAACCAATCCTGACCGTTTCGAACAGGAACGGCGTGGTTTTTTTGAGCGCGTGCGTGCCGCCTACCTAGAGCGTGCGCGGCGCGAACCGGGGCGTTTCCATGTCATCGATGCTGCACGGGAACCACATGAAATCACTCGTGAAATTGCCTCGGTGCTCAGTAAAAGGTCATGGCTGTGATCTATCCCTGGCTCAAATCGCTATGGGCGCAATGGATGGCACTCGGCGAACATTTGCCGCATGCGCTGCTCATCGCTGGGGCATCCGGCCTCGGCAAGCGCGACCTGGCCGAGGCTTTGGCGGCAAGGCTACTGTGCGATGCGCCACAAACCGATGGACAAGCTTGCGGACATTGCCTGCCCTGCCAGTGGCGCACATCTGGAAACCATCCAGACCTGCACCGGTTATCCCCGGAAAGCGGGGAAGCGCAGTTCCTTGCGGATGAACAGGCAGGCGGCGAAGCGAAGCCCACTCAAGGCGCGACCCAAATCGTCATCAACCAAGTGCGTGCAGTACAGGAGGCACTGTCCGTGACCGCGCACCGTGGCGGGAAGCGGGCGGTGATCGTCGACCCAGCCGAGGCAATGAACCCTTTTACCGCCAATGCGCTTCTCAAACTGCTCGAAGAGCCGCCGGATGGATGCGCGTTCCTGCTCGTCTCATCCGCGCCACGCCGCCTGTTGCCGACCATTCGAAGCCGTTGCCAGCATTGGCATGTGCCGCACCCTAGCGCAGATGCCCTGCTGCAGTGGCAGGCGGGGCAGGGGCACGGAGGCAGCGTCCCCACCAGCCTGCTGGCGCTGTGCGGCGGCATGCCGTTGACTGCGCGCCGTTTGTCTGCGCAGGGCGGAGTGGCCTTGTTCGAGCGTTTCGTAAACGACTTGAATGCAGGTAGGATCGACCCCTTGCGGCTTGCCGCGCAGTGGGAAACTTGGCTCAAAAAAGACAAGGCGCCCCTTGCCGCCGGTTTCAACCTCATAACGTTGGTCGAGTGGATGCATCGTTGGGTAAGCGACCTAGCCGCGATCTCCCTTGGCGGACGTGTGAGATATTTCCCTGAGCAAATCGAGCGTTTGGCGGTACTTTCCGCTGAGGTAAACGCAACCTCGGCCATCGACTGTTACAATGAATTTATCAATATCCGGCGGGTTGCAACCCACCCGCTCAATCTGCGATTGTTCCTAGAAGACATGTTGATGCGTTATGTCCGCGTGTTCAAAGGAGACAGGCCGTGAATAACACCAAAAGCAACATTCCGCAGCCCCGTCCGGTACGGCCAAGCGTGTTATCGCTAAACATCAACTCCAAAGCCGCGCTCTATGCTTCTTACATGCCCTACCTAACCAATGGCGGCATCTTTCTGCCTACTGCCAAACATTACTCCCTAGGCGACGAAGTATTCCTGATGATTCAGTTGATGGATGACCCGGCTAAGTATCCCGTGACAGGCGCAGTCGTGTGGGTCACGCCCGCTGGCGCGCAACGCAACAAATCACAGGGTGTTGGCGTGCGGTTCACGGCGGATGAAACCGGCAGAACCGTCAAGCAGAAAATTGAGCAGATACTCGCGGGGCATCTCAGCTCCAGCCGCCCGACCCACACCCTTTGACGTCTATTTGATGCTTATCGATTCCCACTGTCACGCTGATTTTTCCGAACTAGCCGGACGAGAATCTGAAGTGCTCGCCGCGATGGCCACCAATGGCGTGGGGCAGGCGATTTGCGTGGGAGTCCGCATTGAGGATTTTCCGCGCCTGCGCACATTTGTTGGCAGACATCCGGAATACTGGGCCTCGGTTGGCGTGCATCCCGACAACACTGCCTGCGAAGAGCCGGACATCACCCGCCTATGCGAACTCGCCGATGACCCCAAGGTCGTGGCGATCGGCGAAACCGGGCTCGACTATCACTGGCACAAGAACGCGCCCGAGTGGCAGCGCGAACGCTTCCGCACCCATATCCGTGCTGCAAAGGCTTGCGGCAAACCACTCATTGTACACATGCGTGAAGCCACTACCGACACCCTGCGCATCCTGCAAGAGGAAGATGCTGACGTCTGCGGCGGGGTCATGCACTGCTTCACCGAATCGCTTGAGGTCGCTGAAGCCGCGCTGGCTCTCGGCCTGTACATTTCCTTTTCCGGCATTATTACCTTCAAGAACGCCACCACGCTCAAAGCTGTAGCGGCAAGCGTGCCGCTCGACAGATTGCTGATCGAAACCGACTCGCCCTACCTTGCACCCATGCCGCATCGTGGTAAGGTCAATGAACCGGCTTGGGTGAAACACGTCGCCGAAGAACTAGCCGCCCTGCGCGACGTGCCGTTCAGCGTCATCGAGCAGGCAACGACCGAAAACTTCTTTCGCCTGTTCCGCCATGCCCATCCTGCCTGAACCTTTTCGCCGCTTTCTGCGCGGCAACGTGCCTGCCCCTGCCGCCGTCCTGGCTGCTTTACTGGTTGCACTTACTTTCTTCTTCGTATCACCTTCTCAGGCTGGAAGCCAGGAAGAGGCGCTTGCCGCCGCCCTCCGGGGCAATGTCGGCACGCTCTCAAAACTCCTTGAAAGTGGCGCGGTTTCCCCCAACACCGAGGACGGGGAGGGTAACTCGCTGCTCATCCTTACCGTCCGCGATGGCTATACAGAGGCCGCGACGGCCGTATTGCGTTTTCACCCTCAACTAGATCATCGTAACCATAACGGCGATTCGGCTCTGATGATTGCAGCTTCACAGGGCAACATGAAATTGCTCGACCTGTTACTTGCCAGCGGAGCCAAAACCAACCCTCCCGGCGACAAAAACACCTGGACGGCACTGCACTACGCCGCATTTGAAGGCAAACTCCCCGCCACCGAGCGCTTGCTTACCGCCGGAGCGGACATCAACGCCCTGACGCCCAATCTCTCTGATGCCCTCATGCTTGCCGCCCGCAACGGACACATCGATATCGTGCGGCTGCTATTGCAAACGCCCATTGACCTCGACCGCCGCAACGACCGCGGAATGACCGCCGAAGAATGGGCGCAATCCAAGGGTAATACAAAAATCGCCAAACTGATCGCGGAAGCGCGAGCTGCACGGACACGTCGCTGAACACCCCCCGGTTGACATGCCCGAACCAACTCCTATAATGGCGGACTTTTCCCGAGCGGGAATAGCTCAGTTGGTAGAGCGCAACCTTGCCAAGGTTGAGGTCGCGAGTTCGAGACTCGTTTCCCGCTCCAATGCATCTTTCCGGGGGAATTCGCCAACGTTCGCCAACGTCCGGAAATCTCACCAAGCGGCTGAAATTTAGAGGCTTTTTCGCCTCGCCCTGCGCTTGATGAGTCCGCCAACGTTCGCCAACGTTCGCCAACAGCCGGACTTTTTAAGTCCATTTTTAAGTCCATTTGTTGTTCGCAACCTGAACATTCAAAGTGGGTAAGGCTGTTCTCGGTTTGTTTCTTTCATGTGAGCGGCTGACAAGACAGCATTCTGACTCCTGTTTAGGAGTTGTTATGACAGCCCTTACCAATACAGCCATCCGGCTGGCTAAAGCCAAAGGCAAGGCATATACACTTCCCGATTCCGACGGGCTGACGCTAGCCATCGCGCCGGAAGGCGGGAAATCATGGCATTTTCGTTTCTATTGGATGGGAAGGCAGAAACGCTTATCGTTCGGTACATTCCCTGCGGTATCGTTGGAACAGGCTCGTGCCCTTCGGGACGAAGCCCGTGAGCTTCTAGCCCAAGGTATTCACCCTGGTGAGCACCGCAACCATAAGCGTGAAGCGGCGCGCCGTGAAGAGGAACAGACATTTGAAGCTATCTTCCTGCGGTGGTTCGCGCACCGGTGCCTTACCCTCAAGGAAGGCCGCCAAACGGCTCGCAGTTATATTCAGCGTATCTTTGCCAAGGACGTTCTGCCCTTCATCGGGAAACGCTCTATCAGCGAGATCAAACGTGCCGACCTCCTTGATCTTCTTGCACGGGTCGAGGAGCGTAAGGCTTTCTCAGTTGCCGAAAGGATCAGGGGATACCTCAACCAGCTTTACCGTTATGCCTTGGTAATCCTCCCGGATTTGGAATACAGCCCGGCAACCGACCTTGATGTGGTGGCTGCCCCTCAACCCCCCGTGCAGCACAACCCGCATCTTCGGATGAATGAGCTGCCCAAACTGTTGCAGAGAGTGCGCTCCTATCGGGGAGACTTTCAGACTCAATTAGGTTTGCGATTGTTGCTGCTCACTGGCGTTCGCACCGGAGAACTGCGGCAAGCCACTCCCGATCAATTCGATACTGGGCGGGGGCTATGGATCATCCCGTCGGAGGACGTTAAGCAGTTATTTCTGAAGATGAGCCGGAAACGGCTGAATCCGAGCGACATTCCTCCCTATATCGTTCCGTTGTCAATCCAGGCGATTGAGATCGTCAAGTTCATGCTGAATCGGTTTGAACCTGAACAACGCTACCTCTTCCGTCACAGAAAAGACCCGCAACTCAAGATCAGCGAAAACACGCTCAATCAAGCCCTCAAGGGAATGGGCTATCAAAACCTGCTCACCGGGCACGGCATCCGGGGAACCCTCTCGACCGGGCTCAATGAGATTGGCTACCCATTGAACTGGATTGACGCGCAACTCTCGCACGCCGACCCGAACAAGGTAAGTGCGGCCTATAACCATGCTGAGTACGTCGAACAGAGAAGAGCCATGATGCAGGATTGGGCCGACCGGCTCGACATGCTCGAACAGGGCATGGCTGAGAAGGCGCTCGCCCCCTTGAGCATCGGGCATGCAGCAATGCCGGTCTCGGCACCCGAACCAAAAGTCGTGTACCCGCAATTCGGCCAGAACCGCAAAGCGGCCACACAGTCCGCACCGCCTGACAGCCCGGCGCAGCCGACCCCACTTTTCAATAAGCCACTACCAGCAGATTCGCTGTGCAACAGGCTTTCCGCAGTAGTCGCCCCACGCGCGCCCGTGTCAGAAGAGCAGCGCAAGCGCATGGAGAAAATCGACACGTTCGATCTGCCACACAACCTGCCGGTGGCCACCTTTGCCCGGATGGCGGGCAAATCCATACGCACGCTCAATTACCAGATCGCAACTGGTCATTATCTGGCCCTGACCCTGGGAAACAGAGGCAAGCGCATCCCGGACTGGCACCTTGACCCCCATAAACATGCACTGATCGAATCGGTCTTAAAACTCACGAATTGCACCGACCCTTGGCAGATTTACCGCGCACTTTCAAGCCCTGACTCCAGGCTCAATAATCTTCCCCCCATTGAGCTTGCCAAATCAATGGAGCGGGTAACGCTTGTGATGGCAGTTTGCGAAAGGCTGAAAGAAAGCATGGTGTCCGTTGCAGCCGCAGTTTGATTCGAGGCAACGAACCAGAAGCCGCCTCTGCCCTTCCGGCGTGGCGGCTTTTCTACGTGATGGGATGAAAATTTTAGCCGCTAAAACGCCGGTATCTGAATACAGGGTCGTTTATTCGGACTTTATGCTGGGCAGGCTTTCTACGTCTGACAAATTCAGCATGTCCATTTTATGCCGAATTTTGGTTTACATTGTGGTTTACAAATTGATTTACACTTGGTTTATTTCTGTTTATTCATAGCGAAGTTTAGCTAAAATATTCCTGTTTACTGCGAAATTTCAAAATTTGAACTGATAGGAGAAGACGTATTCTTTCAGGCGTCTAGCCGTATTTGAAAAGTGAATTAGTTCCGACTTTTCAGCAACCTAATCACTTAAATTTGAAGGTTATTTTGCCTGAAGAAAGATGATGAAAACGCAAAATCCAGCTAATCAAATACGGCTATAAGAAAAAGTTCACATTAAAATATTTCAAAAATTTATAGATTCATGACGATGCGCCGATACCCGAGAAGAAAAATCGGGGAGGCATTCTTTTCGATTAAACGCTGGACGCTGCTGCCGATCCATCGTCAACTCACGGCATCCGAAAATTGTCCGCTGCATAACAAGTGAGAATTTCGCATGAATGACAACATCACGCTCGAAGAACTCATTGAACGGATCGTGAAAAAACTCAGGCCGACACCAACGCACGAATGTAGTGCAAACCTGCCGCCGTTATTTGGCTTTGGTCAGCATGATGAAACCCGCATATTGGCCATTGAGTCTGTTGAACAGCGCACCAGCCTGAAACGCACTGCCATCTACGAACTGATTGGGCAAGGCAGCTTCCCGAGGCCGATCCCCCTGACGGACAGGCGAAAGGGGTGGGACACCCGCGAAGTCGACAAATGGATCGAGGATCGCAAACTGCTACGGGATTGTGATGAATCGTCAAGCACAGGACAGTCAACATGACTGTCGTGAGCATTGTCAATACCAAGGGCGGAGTCGGCAAGACCACCGTAGCCGTAAACATCGGTGGTTTCTGTGCCGATGCCGGATTGCGCGTACTACTTATCGACCTCGACTACCAAGCCACACTGACGCAGTACTACCCTCTTGTCAGTGTCGCGCCAATGGGCGTCTACGAATTCATTACGAATAACGAACAGAACCCGGAGCACTACGTTTCCCAAACGTGTTTTGAACGGCTCGATGTTGTCTATGCCGATGAGCGCTGCCGGGGGCTCGATTCATTGCTGCGTGATGCTGACGATGGCCGGTTGAGGCTGCACAACCTGCTCCCAGCCGTCACAGCGCACTACGACCTGATCGTGCTCGATACCCAAGGGGCACGGAACGCTACCCTTGCAACGGCAATGCTGGCAAGCGATCTGGTGCTCTCGCCAGTCATGCCGGAGATGCTGGCAGCGCTGGAACTCAAAAGCGGCACGGTGCTGGCGCTATCGGGAATCGCCTCTTACCAGCGGCTCGGCATCCCCATTGCGCCGCTACGGGTTCTGTTCAACCGCGTGCACCCGATTTCCAGCAATGCTGTTGTCGTCCAGGATGCTGTGCGCAACAGCATCATGGAACATGCCGGAGTCGAAGCCCTTGATTCGTGCATCCCCGCCTCCGAAGCGTTCCAGAAAGCCTCCGCGAAATCCATCCCCGTGCACCGGGCTGAAACCAGGCAACCGAATAACCGCCGAACCCCCTCGGCCCTTGAGATTATCAGGTCGCTTGTTCTGGAACTCTTCCCGAGGCAGGACTGGCAAGAACTGTTCAAGAGGGTCACGGGTAAGAAACCTTTCGCGCGTGTGCAGGAAGGCAACCGATGACTTGCCCGCCCCAATGCACGAAATGCAGCGCACGGATGCAGCGGTTCATCGGCTTTGCGAAGGGGTGCGGCTGGCGTTTGCTTTGCGACGGCTCAGGCCAACGGGTTTTTTTCAAGCAGGGGATGCCAACCATCTATACCTGGCTCAAGGGCGAAGGGGAACTCGTCCCGATGAGAGAAGCAAGGTGCCATCATGGCTAATCTCACCGTCGACGAGATTGCCGCGCGCCTGAACCTGGTTCCATCGGCTCCCCGCCCAGAGGTTACAACGTTGAGCGCCCCCTTGGCCGATCAAGCGATGCGGCTCAACGTCCGGGACATCAGAGCGTTTGAACATAACCCGCGCCGGGTAAAAAGCCCAATTTACGAGGAACTCAAGGAATCAATCCGGCAGCGCGGCCTTGAGCAACCCCTGGTTGTCACACGACGGCCTCACGAAGACCACTATATCGTTGCCCGTGGCGGGAACACGCGGCTGCAAATCCTCAAAGAACTTCAGCAGGAATGCCAGGATGGGCGCTTTGAACAAATTGACTGCCTCTACACGCCCTGGGTCAACGAAGCACGGACACTTTCATCGCACCTGCTCGAAAACGAAGCCCGCAGCAGTTTGCTGTTTATTGAAAAAGCATTGGCTATTCAAAAGCTCCAAAGCCTGTACGAAGAAAGCAACAACCATCCCATGACACTTGATTCACTCGCGCTGCGCCTCAAGGAGGATGGCTGCGCGCAGGATAAAGGTGCCCTTAGCCGGATGAGAGATGCGATTCGGATTCTGCTGCCCGCGATTCCGAACCTGCTTTTTGAGGGGATGGGTCGCCAGCGAATTGGCAAGCTCGTCACTTTCCATAACGAATGCGAGCGATGCTGGGATGAGTTCGCGCCTACCGCGAACCCTACGATTGATTTCGCGGAATTCTTTCGGGAGGAATTGGCTGAATTTGACGGGTACCCCCTGGCGGAATTCTCGCAAAACGTGGTCGAGGACACGATCATCGGCAAGATGGCTCCCATTTTGGGGCGAGTCTATGCAGACATCGAAGAAATGGTGCGGGCCGAAGAAAACCTGATTCATCTGCGCACCCACTTTCTCAATACCCCGGCTGGCAAATTCGTGGAAATCCCCCTGCCTCCCCCTCCGCCCTTGCCTGCCACGGCAGCCGTTGCGCCAAACCCTATCCCGGCCATTCCCGCTTTACCGGCACGGAAAGGGAGTGTACCGGCGCATCCTGCCACGACCAAACGGGTCGACTCGATCAAGACGATGTTGAGGGAGCAGGTCGGCGACGACCTGAGCTTGCAACAGGATGGTCTTGATCCGTACTCAGAGATTGAGACTGAGGTTGAAGCAGAACCTTCCGCCGGTGGCCTTGAGCAGCGGGAGGAAAATGCCCGTTCCTTGCGCAAGAAAATCGCTCAACTCGCACAAGAAACTGCACAAGCCGTCGAGCCTGAGATCCGAATTAACGAAACAGACGACGGAACCGGATATGCAGTCCGCGTAGCACCAAAAGAAAAACTGAAGAATTGGACAACGACAGCGTGCATGACAATGTGGTTATTGCGCGATTTGTCCGGGGCAGCAGACCCGAGGCCGCTTGCCCATCTTGGCGGGCTGCTTTGCGGCGTGCCGCAGGCCGTTCCCCGGCTTGAAGATGTGGCGTTCTCGAAACTGATTGACCTGATCCATCAGATCAGGCTTTTGATGGACACCGTATCTGCTCCCTTGCAGGACACGGCCAGCTACGCCGACTCCTACCACGACAGGAAAGCCTGCGATGATGACGAGCCAACAAACGCTGAATAGTGCCGTCGTCGGACAGGCCCTTCAGGATCTGCACAACGGACATTATTCCAAAGTGCGCGCGCGGGGCTTCTGCGACGAACTGATCGAAGCCCTGAAACGCCCGGAAGTGGCAGCGGCGCTGGCGAAATCAAACATTCAATGGGTCACGACATCCGTAGACAACGAGAAGGCCATCAGGATCGCGAACCAAACGAACAAGCTTGTTGAAGATGCTGCGCTCATTGACCGGATGCTGAGGGCGGGCGCGAGCACCGATCAAATATCTTCTTGGTATGGCATTTCGCATCAGGACGTAGGCTCCCTTCGAAACATCCTGAAGCTTCCCACACGCAAGGGTAGGCCAGAAGGACTTACCAAGGACGAAGAGGAAAAATTATGGGAACACTGGTCCAATGCCACCAATCCGAGAAAAAACGACAAACCGCTTGACCTGACTGATTCAGAAAAGCTGCGCATGTTCGCCTTGGAAACCGCCGAAAGGCTCGACATCCCGATGGCAGCGGTCTGGGGGGCTTTCCAGGACTGGATGGCCCGTGGGGTGTAGGCCATGTACTGGATCGAAGAAGAAAACGCGCTCATTTACCGGATGCTGAAGGCGGGAGCAAGCAGCGCGCAATTATCTCAGTGGTTTGGATTGACACACGGGGAGATTGCCGAGCTGCGATCCAAACTGGAACTTCCTGCGCGCAAAGGAAGGCCCAAGGGGCTCACCTGGGAAGAGGAGGCAGCCCTGTGGGAACATTGGCTTAAGGCCAAAAAGCCGAAAGGCTACAACTTTGCGCTTGTCACGACTTGCGAATTGGAACAGCGCATGTTCGCCCTGGAATCATCTGAAAAGCTCAAAATCCCGATGTCCGTGGTGTGGAGGGCTATTCAGGGCTGGATTGCCAGTGGGGGGTAAGCCATGCGCAAGACGGGCAAAGTGCCCCCCGCACAGACTCCACCAGAGGAAGTCCGGCGCCAGAGAATCGAACACGCCCGCGCAATCCGGGGCGATGGCTTCCTTTTTAGCGGAAACCGCCAGCAGTGCGTCCCGGCTGACATGCTCCTCGACCGTCGGCTTACCCCGTTGGATCGAAACGCATGGATGGCTTTCCGGTTGTTGTTGAACGATGACGGCTTGACCGCATTTCCCACGTATGAACAACTCCGCCAGCACCTCTCGGCCTCGCCCGGCGCGCTCGCTTCGCCTGAAACCGTCTCCAAAGTTTTGACCGTCCTGCGCCTGACGCGCTGGCTCAGTCTGGTGGGCCGCCGCCGAGACCCGCAAACTGGCCGCCCCCTGGGCAACGTGTATGTGCTCCACGACTCGCCCCTCACCCCCTTTGAAGCGATGGAACTCGACCCCAACTACCTGGAACTGCTCGGCCATTCCCTCACGAGCAAATCCAAGGCGATTGGGACTGTCGTCCAGATCGTGCTGGAGGAGATCGGCCAAGACCCGGCCCTGAAAGCCAAGGGGCTGCCGACGCGCCTGGAAATGCTCCGGCAAAGGCTGACAGGCCGCGATGCGCAGGAAAGTTATCCACAGGACAACGAAACCGTAGACCCAAAAAACCGTCTACGGTTTGACACTACGGAATCCGTAGTGCCCCGCAAACCCGCGAAAAATGGGGGTCTACGGTTTGAAGGGGGTGACAGTACAGTACGTAGTAGTAGTGTTTATAAAATACGTACTGTACAAAACCTTTCTTCCGTAGAGGCCCCATCTGCCACGGTGAGCGCAGCATCCGCGCAGGCTCTACGGTTGCCCCAAGCCTTCACGCGCTTGCAGGAAAAACATCAACAAGGCGCATTGGCCGCACTCGGGACACTTCCGGTTGAATTGCAGCAAGCCATCCTCGATGAGTGGGCAGAGCGCTGCCGCACCGACGCCATCAGGAGGCCCGCGCACTACCTTTTCGGGATCATCCAGAAGGCGATCCGGGGCGAATTCAACGCAACGCGCAGCAAACCGGCGGATACGCAACGGCTGATCGCGCAACCGCCGCAGCCGCCCCCGGCACCCGTGGTGGCACCCGAAAAGGCACGTTTGTACTTTTCCAGGCTGCGGGAAATGATGCACATGCCGCCCCACCAGAATAACGGAAACCCCTGAATGACACGGGTTTCAGAGAACAGGCAACATCCCGTTGTCGTAATGTTGACCTATATCAATTTCGTTGGCAGTGCCAACAGGATTGATATAGGTCAACAAAAAACTGAACTTATATCAAATTTACCCTGTTTTGCCCGATGGTGCCGCCCTGCCCGACGCACCGCCTTGGTTCCACCCTCCGGGCAAGGCTCAAACCGGAACCAGGGCAATACCATTTTGATGCTGACAGCACGATGCCCGTGCCTCAATGATTGAGGCCATTTTTTCCATTTCACGGGCATGTGACATCATGACAAGTACCAACAGATTCAGCTACAACATGGGTGACTTTGAGGCCGAGGTCGAACTGGTGCTGGAGTCGCCCCATGCCGCAAAACTCTGGCGTGGCCGCCCCTACGACCCTTTCACCGAGTTGCGTTCCATTATCGGCATCGACGGCTATTTCACTGCGGTGCACCGGATCGTGCGCGCGGCAAAGGCCGATGACCCCTACGCCGACTGGTGGCTGATGTGCCTGGAAAACAGGATTGACCTGTCCCAACAAAGCCTCAACCATGTCCTGGCGCAGGTCAAAGAGCGCCTTGTGCAGCTCCCCCCCGAGTTGAAGGTGATCGAGTTCAAGAACCACGCGCCGTTTCGCACGCCCATCTTCGTCGACACGGCCCTTGGCTTCGCGGGGCTGTACCAGTTGATCGCCTTTGACCGGCTCGCCAAAGAGTTGGAGAAGGCAAGCCTGCTGGCAATGATCGACACGTCTGAACGCTCTGAATGGGGGCGTTTTGCGGCGCGCGCCGTCCGGGGCTTGTTCTATTACGCGCAAAGGTACCGCTTCACCGGCGTCGCCCGCAAAGATTTCCGGGAGATGAACGCCAATGCCCGGCGGGCTCTGGCGCGGTACGAGGAAATACCGCAGGGCGTGATTGAGGGAAGGGCGCGCGCCAAATTTGCGCCCCATACCTGGCGGGCCATGCCTGAGAGGAAAACTGCGGCAAGAAGCCAGACATTTGAGGAACTGCTTGCCAGGGACGAGAGCGAATCCGCCAAGGACGATCAGGCGATGTTGAACGACATGGACTTCGTGAACAACGCCGACGAGATGCCGAGCCCGGATGAGTTCGTCAGCCTGGAAGACGTACTGCGTGAAGATGCGCTGGATCAGGACGAGCCTGCATGATGCGTATGGACTTCAGTGGGCATCGGCTGCCGCAGGGTTTGCACTTCGAGCCCCTGCGCATCTGTGAATTTTCGATGATCGAGAACGCGCGTTCTCTAAATGGCCTTTTAAAGCCTTTTAATGGTAAGGGGATGGAAGAATGGGCCAACGAGAGCCGGGGGCTGAACGAGGCGCTTGCGCAATGCCTGCTGCCCAAGCTGATCGGGAGGATGCAGGCGAGCGCACTCCAGTGCCTCGACGTGGAACTCGTCCCGCACACGACCAGGGCGGGCACGGTGTACCTGCGCTGGCGCAAGCGCAACTGGACGGCGATGAACGAGACGCTTTTCGAGCGGGCGATAGGCTCGCACAGGACACCATCCGTCTTCGCCCTTGACCTGTACCTGATGGAGATGCAGCGCATCGCCTTCAACATGCAAATGTGTGCCACGAACCAGATCGCCACGCTTGCCTTGAACGCAGCGGCCAAGATGGCAAAAGCCGAAAGCCTTTACTTGCGCCGCATCCAGTTGGGCGCGTGGATCGGCACCGCCCAACCAGACGTGGATTCAGGTGCGCAAGGCTGCGCCAAATGACCTCAGACAGATTGATGGCCCAACCCTTCACAGCGCCCGAATACGGCTGAAGCATGTTTCCAATTAATTGCTGACAGCCACACAAAGCCGCTCCATCCTCGCCCGCTGAACCAACAGCAACTTTTCGGCTAACCAGGTTGCGGCGTGGGGGTTCCCCATGTGACCGAAACTCTGCTCCGTAGGCATCGGCTAGACCACGGAGGGCGTGTGCAAGGCTAGGCGCACGCTTGATGCACTTTTTCCAACCCGCCGGGGTTTCAACCCCGACGGGTTGGAAACTCCGGCATTTTTGCGGGAAATATCTATTATGGATTCTAATGATGATACTGATCGTGCGCTCAAGAGGCTTCGCGCACAACAGAAAGCGGCGCTTCCAACCCAACGTGAAAGGGATGCGATTGAGCGGTTGATCGAATGCGCCAAACACGATACCGGGCAATCGCGCAAATGCGCAGATTTTCTTCTCGCATGGTGGAACGGCGAGCAAAATGGAGGGTTCGATCTCGCCGACCTTTGGGGCGTGGACACAGCCCTTGCCGATGACATGGTGACGGTGATCTATTTCGTCCGCCGCAGCCGCTACTACCCCGACCATTGGGGCTACAAGGATGACTTTTCAAAAATCTGGGAATTGTGGCGGGGCCCTGGCTGGAAGAGGACGTACCCACCCTGCGCTAACAACTCGTGATGTCGCAGCACCCACCTTTCCCCGGAAACTGGATCATCCAACAGTTTCCGGGGACTTTTTTTTCAGGCTCGACCGAAAACGCACATCACCGTTAGGCCACGCCTGAAACCGGGTACGGTGCAAAACCATTTAGCGGCTGACAGTGCGCCGCAAATCATCGAACCTTGCGGCATGCAGTGCTGACTCCGGTCGGCAGCTTCAGATAGCCAGCACCCTTCAAGGCTACGGGCGCATCGTCAGATGCGCTGGATGCGCCAGTTCGTGAGGGCAGCGTCAATCGCACGGACGACCTTTGATCCTTCATCGGCCCTGCCATATTCAACCCGCGCAGGGGTTCACAACCCCTCGCCAATCGGGATGGGTGTGCCTCCTGCATTTCCGAAGGTTTGTAACGCCTTCTGTCACCCTGTGGGGACTTTGATCCCCTCATGGGGCGAGGTCTCCACATTTTTCTATGAAGGAGATTTCGCCATGACTTCGCAATGGATGGACATTAGCCCAGCGCCGGTAGAGGAGGACTGCGCCCAAGTCGGCAGACTTGACTATGAAGAACGCAGTTCAAGGGAATGCCGGGTTTTCAAGCGGATGCTGTCTCGTCTTTTTCCGCTCCCGGAAAATGGCAAGGCCAGCATCGTCATCAAACGATTCACCCACGATTTCGGCAGCTATCGGCAAGTGTGTGTTCTGTACGACGACACCGACCAGCAGGCCGTCGATTATGCCTACCTGCTTGAAGGGAATACACCCGCAAAGTGGGACGCAATCGCTCACTACGAACTGCTCTGGCTTGAACGGTGTGAGCAGTTGCAACGCGCACACCGCCAAGGCGTACTCGCGCAAAGCCTGCCTGACGCGGTACTTACAGGGTCACTACCAGACATGCCCGCTGATCAGCGGTTGACGGAGTTGCTCAAGCTCTATCCGCTGCCCGACGTACCAAGGGCAGCAAACCGCGGGCAGCCTGTTGAACTGAACGAAAGGGGGCTGTCATGACGATGAACGATACAACGTCACGGCAATGCCACGCTTGCGGCGGGCCGTTGCTGGAACTCGGCACGTTGGGGGGTACCCGACATTTTCGTTGCCGCAATTGCGGCTGGATGACTTCGCTGGTTGCAAGGATGCACCGGATGCTACGCAAGGCAACCAAAGCGGCAGGCTCTTTCTGACAGTGATCCATTTTTTCCGAAGGCGTGAGCCGCCTTCTGCCACCCCGTGGGGACTTTGATCCCTTTCACGGGGCAAAGCCCCCACACTTTTTTGGAGCTTCGCAAAGCATGAATAAAAACACCGAGTTTTATCTGGCGCAACTCGAACCGCTCGTAGGCGGAACCATCGCCGGATTAGCTGCAACCGAGGCTGACGGTTTTGGAATGGAGTTCTTCGGCCTTCAAGTCACGCTGCCTGACGGCGGGAGGAAAGTTCTTTTTTTCCTGTCTGACGATGAGGGCAACGCTCCCGGCAGCTTCGAGATTATCGAACATGATCCCGCTGCCGTCACAGGCTGCTCCCACGGTTCCCCGGACACCGGAAACCCAGGCGTGTAGCTTGCTTTTTTTCCTGAAGGCGCACCCCGCCTTCATCACCCGCGAAGGGATTTCTTTCCCTTCGTACAGGGCTGGAAATCCCTTTCACTTTTTTCTACGAAGGAGATTTTCATGTCACTCAATCACCAATACTACAAGGACAACGTAATGCGACTCGTTGCCGAGCAACTGCCGAAGAATCGAAAGCAGTTCTACCTGAAGGTGCTCGACAACTCGTTGCAGCAGGGAATGTTCGGCTACTTCGACCCCGAACCCCGCGAGGGTAAGGTCATTTTCAGCAATGATGAGGCATTCATCATGCTGGACAATAAGAACATTTGCGTCGTCGACCGCTCGCTCGTAACCTTCGATCCTGAAACCGGCGATACGGTACAAGTTAGAGCTTACGCCAGACGCGATTTCGACGGCTACTGCGTCACGGGACCCAAACCCGAAACACGCACGATGTCCAATGGCACAACCTACGTGGTGGAATCGACCATTCTGGGGGGACGGGCTGTGAAGCTGCCTGTGTCCGAGGCCAAATGTTATGAACTGAAGAGCTTGATCGAGCTATTGGAGACGGACAGGTTGCCAGACGGCTTTCGCCATCTCACGCACATGCTGGTGGACGCCCAGGCACGAGACTTCGAGATCGTTGATCCCGTGCCGGATGACATTTTCAGGACACCGCCTGCGGTGAGTTTCTCGGTGAATACCAAGAAGCATTGTGGGCGTGTCAGGGTGTTCTACAACCGGGGGCTGGATTCCTTCGGGATCGAACTTCTCCAGGATACTGAGCGCACCTACTTCGACGATTACGTCCTGTTCAATGAATTGGGCACCCGACTCCATGATCTTATTGATGATGGAGCCTGGAATCGGATCGACGTTGACCTGATCGCCGCCGCCAAAAAGCCGCGCAAAGCAAAACCACTCGCACAAGCTGCCTGAAGCCTAAACCATGCCTCCAAGTCCAATTTTGGACGAGGAGGCATTTTTTGCCCTGATCTTCCGCGAAAAGGGGCATGACCAAAAACCCATTGCCTGCTGATCCCCGCGCCGAAATCCGTGATGCTGCCCACATGATTCAAACCGGCAAGCGGCGCAATGAATTACTACAACGATAACGATCCCTACGCCGCAGCCTGGTTGCGCAACCTGATTGCCGCCGGACTCCTGGCACAAGGGGACGTGATTGAGCGGGGGATAGAGGATGTCAGGCCAGAAGAGCTTGCTGGATACAGACAATGCCATTGGTTTGCGGGTCTCGGAGGATGGCCCTACGCGCTGCGACTCGCAGGCTGGCCCGATGTGCGGCCTGTCTGGACAGGATCGTGCCCCTGCCAGCCTTTCAGCGTCGCCGGAAACCGACGCGGCACCGACGACAGCAGGCATTTGTGGCCGGTCTGGTTCCAACTCATTAGCGAGTGCCGCCCTCCAGTCATTTTTGGCGAGCAGGTTGATGCAGCGGTTGCGCACGGATGGCTGGACATTGTTTCAAATGACCTGGAAGGAATCGGTTACGCCATCGGGTCGGTCGTTTTACCGGCTGCGTGCGTCGGCGCACCGCACATCCGGCACCGCCTATGGTTCGTGGCCGACGCCGCAGGCACACGATACCAGCCCAGGGAGGCCACCACGGCTCAAGAGCGGCAACCGGGACAAGGGGGCATTGGGGAGTTACCGCATGGATCTGGCCGACATCCCATACCTGATTCTTGCGGGTTGGATCACCCCCACCTCACGCGACTGGAAGGACTCGCCTGGCATGTCGACCAAGCGCCCGAACGGCAGGGAGCGGCTCGACCTGCTACCGAGGCAGGCCCACCTTGCGAGTTGGGCAACACCGACAGCATCAGATGCGAAGAGGGGCACACAGCCATCAGAGCAGAGGGGCTGGAGCATCCCATTGAACGAGATGGCAGGGATGACCGGCCCGGATCAACCCGCGAGATGGACAGCCAGTGGGGAAATGCTGACTGGCTCCGCTGCCGGGATGGACGCTGGCGGCCTGTTGAATCCGGCTCATTGCCGTTGGTTGATGGGCTACCCGACAGAGTGGGACGCATCCGCGCCTACGGAAACGCGCTTGTCCCGCAACTCGCGGCGCAGTTTATCCGGGCATTCCTGAACACAAGGGTTGCGCCTTGAAAAGGGTCATTCACCTCGTCTCGGTCAGTGGGGGCAAGGACAGCACGGCGACGCTGATTCTGGCGCTGAAACAATTTCCCGAAAGCACCTTTGCGGTGTTTGCCGATACAGGCAACGAACATGAAGCCACTCTTCAATACATCGGCTATCTGGAACAGTCCTTGGGTATTCAGATCAAGCGCATCAGGGCAGATTTTTCGGGCCGGTTTGCGCGGCGGCGCGAATGGGTGCTGACCCGGTGGCCGGAAAAGGGTGTTTCTGCCGCGCGCTGCGAACGTGCGGCCAGCCTGCTTGTACCGAGCGGCAACCCCTTCCTCGATCTGTGCATGCTCAAAGGCAGGTTTCCTTCTCGAAAGGCACAATTCTGTACGCATGAACTCAAGACAGTGCCATTGGCCGAATACGCCCTGGGTTTCATCGACACGCAGGAGGCTGACGTATGGAGCTGGCAGGGTGTACGCCGCGACGAATCAGCAAACCGCGCGAAGTCCAAAGGGTACGAGGACTTGACCGGGGGATTGTTTGCCTTTCGCCCCATCGCTGGCTGGACAGGGCAACAGACGGTTGATTTTGTCCGGTTGCATGGCATCAAACTCAATGCGCTCTACAGCCAGGGAATGCGCCGCGTTGGGTGCATGCCGTGCATTAACGCAAGCAAGGCGGAACTGGCGGAAATCTCCCGCCGCTTCCCCGAGCATATTGCGCGCATTGGTGAGTGGGAGCGCATCGTTTGCGAAACATCGAAACGCGGAGATTCCTCGTTCTTTCCAGCGCCAGACGACGGGCGGGGCGAACTGCGCGGCAGGAATATCACTGCTTACATCAAATGGGCACGGACGTTTCGGGGCGGTCGGATGCCAGACCCCCAATGGGATGAACACGCCCCGGCGTGTGCCTCCAGTTATGGGCTTTGCGAGTAAACACGGCTTCGTACTACAAAAATAAGGGTGCGCCGTGTAACGGTTTTTCCAGTGACGTTGCAGCAAAACTCAGCGAATCTTGCGCCATGTCCTGCTGACTTCGGTCGGCAACATCAGGTAGCCAGCAACCTTCAAGGCTACGGGCGCATCGTCAGATGCGCTGGATGCGCCAGTTCGTGAGGGCAGCGTTAATCGCACGGACGGCCTTTGATCCTTCATCGGCCCTGCCATATCCAATCAACCCGCGCGGGGGTTACACACCTCCGGCTTACGGGAAAGGTGTGTCTCCGCTCTTTTTCTGGAGAAACACCATGTCTGACAAGACTGCATCAACCGAAAAGCAATACTACGACCTGCATACCACAGGTATAGGCTATCTCAACCGCATCCGCGAAGTCGAACCCAAGAAGGGCAAACCCTTTCTAGCGTGCGACGTAGCAGCCATCGTCGGCCCGTCCGACGAGGTTGAGTACCGGCGCTTTGACTGCACCGTATCAGGCAAAGAAGCGCAAAATCTTGTGCGTCGCTGTGCCGCTGCTGTCGAAGCCGAAAAGAAGGTGCTGATCCGCTTCACGCTCGGCGACCTCTGGACGGACATCTTCACCTATGAAAAGGGGGAGAAGAAAGGCCAACAGGCCGTGAGCCTGAAAGCAAGGCTCTTGCGGATCGACTGGATCAAGGTCAACGGCGAGTTGGTCTATCAGGCCGAAAAGAAGCCGAACCCCGAACCTGGGCAAGACGCAGAGGCCGAGGCCGACAACGGCACGGATATGGAAGAGACCGCCACGGAACTCTCCCCACCGCAAGACGGGGATGACTCGGAAGCACCAACCGAACTGCTTGACAGTTCGGCGGCTGATTCAGAGCGCTCGTTCTGAGCCACTTAGGAGGGTATCGAAATGATTACGGTTCCCGGCACGCTTTCGATCAAGGCCATCCACGGGCGTTTCGGCAGATTCAATGTCGGGCGGCTGGCGATCAGCATCGGCGAGTTTGTCGTCAAAGATGCTGAACTCGATCAGTATGAGGAAGGGGTTTATCAAGGTGATTTCATCATTTCCGAGATCAAGCCCTTCTCATACACCACGAATGGCCGCTTTGTCATCGAAAACCGCGCCACCCTGGGCGGAATGACCCTATCGGGTATCGACGACCTTTCCAGCGAGGAAGCCGAAAAGCTCACCACGCAGGAGGTCGACCCGATTGAAACAGAAGCCCAACAACCCGCAAAGGCAGCACCTTCCAAGACAAAACGGCACAAAGCCGGAACACCGGACGACATGACGCCATTCGGTATGGAAGAGAAAACCCAAGCGCAGGATACGGGCATTGATGATGACGAAAAACTCTTCGGTCATCTCTGGCCATTGGGCGAAGTCGTCAAGCTCGACAACACCGTGGATCGGATGCGTTTGCGCAAGCAAATGGCCCGCCTGGGTGAGCTTGGATACAAATTCGAGCCCATGAGCCAGGACTGGCAACCCAAGAAGCTGTAAACCAACCCGCCGATCAAAGCGGCTTTTCTTCCACCCGCCGGGGAACCTTTCCCGGACGGGAGGGGGAACCGGCTCTTTTTTCGAGGAGCCTTTATGGGCTGGATTTTCAGACGCATTACAAAGGAGCAACTGGTTTTTCAACTCTGCTGCCGGGTCATGACCGAGCAGTTCTTGCGCGAAACCATCGCGCATGTCGAAACCCCTACCGCGCTCTGGCGAGTGGTCGTCACGACCGCGCGACAGGGCTGCTGGCTTGGCCTTCGGCCTGGCGAGTCACGACGCACCATCGTGTGCGACGAGATCCGCCGCAACGAGGACACGGGGGAATTGGGCTTTCGCTCATTTTCCGAGTCTGAAGAGCCTCCCCTGTATTCGTGCCCGCTGCACTTCTTCGACATGGTTCCTGAGAGCCTGTTCACGATCTTTATTTTGACATAAACTTATGGGATGCGTAAAAAATACCCAAGTGATGTCAGCCGGGAGTCGTTTGAGCAAATCAGGCCGCTGCTGGAGAGCGTTCGCAAAAAGACCAAA
>Ga0123357_10001542_pt1 | contig 24548 bp, 23 predicted proteins | sample TergutEmb28metaG_FD_89873 | JGI IMG/M metagenome (GOLD analysis project Ga0123357, IMG submission 89873) | Embiratermes neotenicus P4 segment gut microbial communities from Petit-Saut dam, French Guiana - Emb289 P4 | ecosystem: Host-associated > Arthropoda: Insects > Digestive system > Gut ...
CTGCTTCAAACCGCAAAACCGATCAGCGAAAACTCACCACCGATCTAAGCTCTTGCCGCCCCCGCTGCAATGTCGCCGCAGCAGAGAAGCGAGACTTTAACAACCCATATAACTTCCGTCAACAGCTTTCTTTCAGTCCATATCCCCTCTCAGACTTCATGCCCAGCTTCCAGATCGGGGACTTGAAGTAGCCCGCATTTGATATCTCGGACAGCCAAGCAAACAGTTATGGCAATAAAATCACGCCGTTGCTATCCCATGCAGATACGGCTGAAACGCCATAAAGGAATCCAATGTCTGAAACTACGAAGTATTTGTTAGATGAAACACACCTCCCGCGGGACTGGTACAACATCACAGCCGACTTGCATGTGCCACTACCGCCACCATTGCACCCAGCGACCAAACAGCCTATCGGCCCGGACGACCTCGCACCGCTGTTTCCAATGGATCTGATTCAGCAAGAGGTCTCAACGGAACGTCATATAGAGATACCTGAGCCTGTCCGTGAGGTACTCCGTCTATGGCGCCCTAGCCCGCTCTATCGCGCACACCGGCTGGAAAAAGCGCTCGGCACGCCGGCGCGGATCTATTACAAATACGAAGGCGTTTCGCCAGCCGGTAGTCACAAACCGAATACCGCCATTCCGCAAGCCTGGTACAACGCACAAGCAGGCATAAAAAAACTTACAACGGAAACAGGCGCGGGCCAATGGGGCAGTTCGCTTGCTTTTGCCGGCAGCCTTTTCGACCTCGACATCACCGTATTTCAAGTCCGCGTCTCTTACGACCAAAAACCCTATCGTCGCGCATTGATGGAGACTTACGGTGCGCGCTGCATCGCTTCACCGAGCAATCAAACCCAGTCCGGCCGACAGATTCTGGAACAAAATCCGGATCACCTCGGTTCGCTTGGGATCGCAATCTCGGAAGCAGTGGAAATCGCCGCGCTGAACGAGGACACCAAATATACGCTTGGCTCGGTCCTTAACCATGTCATGCTGCACCAGACGATCATCGGCGAAGAGGCCATTCGGCAGCTTGAGATGGCCGGCGACGATCCCGATGTCATTTTGGGCTGCACGGGAGGCGGGAGTAACTTTGCAGGCATCGCGTTCCCGTTTCTTGGACTCCAGTTGCGTGGCGGCCCGAATACGAAAAAACGTCGCATCATCGCAGTGGAGCCCGCTGCCTGCCCAAGCCTGACACGCGGGAAATATGCTTACGATTTTGGCGATACAGCACACCTCACGCCGCTCGTCAAAATGCATACACTGGGTTCGACCTTCACGCCGGCGGGTTTCCACGCTGGCGGTTTGCGCTACCACGGCATGGCGCCGCTCGTCAGCCATGTCAAAGAACTCGGGTTAATCGAAGCGCGCGCCGTACATCAAACCGCCTGCTTCGAAGCAGGCGTCCTCTTTGCACGGCATGAAGGCATCGTCCCCGCGCCGGAGGCCAATCACGCCATCAAGGGCGCCATTGACGAAGCCTTGCGCTGCAAAGCGGAAGGCCGCTCGGAGGTGATTCTTTTCAGCTTAAGCGGACATGGTCATTTCGACATGGCGGCTTATCAGAACTATTTCTCCGGCAAGCTCATCGACCAAGCCTACAATGAGGGCGAACTCGCCATGGCGCTCAGCGGTTTGCCAAGCATTCCTTGAACCACCCACCCCTTCGGCGAGCACGCACCGAAGGGGTAGCCGAAAGACATCCACGCAACTCACCGTGAATCACCCCCAAGCTGAAGCTTGGGGCTTCTTCGCCATGAATAGGGAGCGTCTTCGGCGCCAGTCTTGTGCCCACTTAGAGTTGACGCAGTTCAGGGCGCAGCACCCCATCGAGGAAACGCAGGAAAGCCCGCACCGGCGCCGAATTTTGTCGCCCGCTCGGATACAGCGCGACGGCCGCCGGGCCCGGCCGTTTCCAGTCCGGCAGAACACGCACCAGTTCACCATTGACAAGATACGGGCGCAGGACGAAATCGAAGTCCTCATAGATTCCCAAACCCGCACGCGCACACGTCAACCCAGCCCGCGTGTTATCCACCGCCAATACGCCATCGGCCGGCACCGTAATCCGGTCACGGCCTTTCGCAAGCACATAATCGATTGGACGTCCCGCATCCGCATCGAAGAAATCGATTGTGCGATGCCCCGGTAAGTCGTTCGGATGCCGTGGTACACCATAGCGCGCAAGATAGGCCGGACTGGCCGCCATGACAAAATTGACTTGCCCAAAACGACGGAAACGATAGGCTGAATCCTTTTCGGCAGAAAGTCGCAGCGCGCAATCGATACCCTCCTCGGCCAAATCCGGCGCCCGTTCCGAAAGAGAAACACGCAAGATCAAATCTGGATGACTACGTAGAAACTCCGGCAAGCGCGGCAACACCAGCGTGTTCGCGATCGATTCGGTCATCTGAACATGCAAGCGCCCCGCAACACGCCCCGAGCGCTGACGGAATTCAGAACTTAATTCATTGAGCCCCTCGACAAGCACCTTCGCCCGCTCGGCAAAACGCTGGCCATCGGCCGTCAACGAAACATGGCGCGTGCTGCGGTTAAGCAAAGGCAAGCCTAGCTCGGCTTCCAAAGTCTGGATCTGCGTCGTCACCGTAGAGCGCGCCAAACCGAGACGGCGCGCGGTAGCCGAAAAAGACCCCAGTTCCGCGACAAGCAAGAAAGTCTGCAACGCATCAAAGTGTTTCATGACGACAAATTGTTCGATTCATTCGAACAATAATTTTGCCGCACATGAGCAAATTTCACCATATGATTCAACCGCTTATAAAGCTTATGAAGGTGACCCCATGTCCAACCGTAAACCGCGCGGGGCAAACGCAAGGCATCGTTCAATCTTTGTTCTCCTTGCGTCAACGCCTCACACCCCAGATCAAGCGCCGGCAGTCAGCAATAGACCTGAACCGGCTGATTAGTGCCGAATCCAAACTGGGTATCGCTCAAGTTCGACAACGCAAATCCGGAAATTCTTCGGCAAGGAGACAAGAATGAAATCCCCACGTGCCAATAGATCGGAAGACTTGTTTCATGGGCACACGAAAGATTGGATCGAGTCCGCAGTCAGTGCGGTGATCCCGTATGCCATCGCGGCATTTTTTGTGTTCGCCTACCATGAACAATGGTTTTAAAACGAAAACGCTCCATTCAAGTCAAAATGGCCGCCAACGCGGCCATTTCTATAATGCGTAAGATCCTCGCAGGCAATCAGTGCCCTTTATTCAGTAAACGAAGAATCGCCGCATCGAATTCGGCCGCCGCCTTATCTGGCGGGATTCGCGCAATCTGAGCAAAGGTATGGCCTTCCGCGAGCCATTGCCCAACGACGCGCCAGCCAGCGTAATAAGCTTCGCGCTCCAAGCCCGCAGGCCCCTTCGCCAGCGTAAAACGGAACACGGTCTCTCCATCGGTCGCGGATAAAAATGGCCGGATGCCATTCAAGATATCAGCTTCGTGCGCACGCGCCTGGGCCAGCCAGCCTGGCGTGAATTCGACATAGCGTTCTTCCCGGCCCCCGGGGACCAGCGCTTTCGAAACATGTGCCGCAAGCCCTTCAGCCAGCGCCAGCATTGCGAGCGGCCGCCCGCTGCCGCGCAGCGGCCCAAGCGCAATATGCACCGCATGGGTCAATTCATGCGCAGCCGCAATCGCGCGATGTTCAGGCGCATCTTCAATCGGCAAGGCGACCGTTACTTCACCATTATTTTCGGCCGTAAAAGCATTGCCTTCAAACATGCCAACATAAGCAAAGATGACAAGCTTGAGAGGCTTATCGAGTTCCAATAAATCCGCGACAGCCCTGACCTGGCCTTCCGGCGACGGACGCATTCCGCCATAGCCGGTGACGATTCGATCTATCGCTTTCTGGTATTGCGGCCAAACCTGTTTGAGCATCTCCCGCGCCATATTGCGTCCGGCATCACCGGGCGGCACGGTAGCGAAACCATAATATTGGTTCCAAAGCGCCCAGCGTCGCGCCTCATCGACATCAGGCTGATTGGCGGCGTTGTAGAACTGGATGAACTGCGCTGAAAAATCTTCGGTACGCAGCGTAATCAAAGGCTGATCGGCCGGGAACACCTGGCTCCCGAGCAAGCAAACGACTATGGCCAATGCGCCCCTTAACCACTTCATTGACACAACTCCTTGCAACACGACACTAGGTTAAGAATGGGAAGCCGGCGACCGAAGGATCGCGGCCAGCAATCAGATCGGCCAACGCATTCGCCGAACCACAGGCCAAAGTCCACCCCAAGGTTCCATGACCCGTGTTGAACCACAGACCGGGCAATCGGCTCGCTCCAATAATCGGCACATTGCTTGGCGTGGCGGGTCGTAAACCACACCACGTTTCCGCCTTGGGCAAATCGACGGCCCCCGGGAAATGCGTTTCCACCCAGCGCATCAGAGTCTGGGTCCGCTCAGGATTAGGCGAGACATCAAATCCCGCCAGCTCGGCCGTCCCCGCGACACGCAGGTGCGAGCCTAAACGCGCACACACGATCCTGCGCGCTTCATCAGTCAAACTGACACGCGGAGCCAGCGCCTCATCGATCACTGGCACGGTGATGGAATAACCCTTAACGGGATAAATCGGCAACCTCTCGCCAACCCGGGCCGCGATGCGTTGACTCCAAGGCCCGGCCGCAAGAACAACCGCATCGGCGAAAATCATCCCGGTACGGCCTTCGGCATCAACGATATCGACGCCATCCACTCTGCCCTTGGACTTTTCGACGCCCAACCCTCTGACCTTCACGCCATAACGAAACTCAACACCCTTCCGTTCAAGCAACTCGGCCAGGCCCACCGTAAACTGCCGCGCATCGCCCGACTCGTCGTCGATACCATACAGACCACCTTTGACTTGCTCCGCACTCGCGGCGAGCGCCGGCTCCAGTTCAAGGCAGCGTTCGCGGTCGACGACTTCCGCGTTCAGACCGCAGTCGCTCAAAATCTGTGCCCGTTCGGGCGCGCGCGCCGCATCCGCATCCGTGAAAAACAAATGCAACACACCTCGGGTTTCGCAGTTGTAGTCAAGGCCCGTTTCACTGCGCAATTCGCGTAGACAAGCAAGACTGCGCCCCGCAAGCGCAGCGATAGCGCGGGTATTGTGCCGGCTCCGCCCCTTGGTGCAGTTACGCAAGAAGCTCAATCCCCAACGCCAGCGCGCCCATTCGGCAGGAAACCGGAACAGCAGCGGCGCATCTTCCTTCCCCAGCCAGCGCAAAATTTGGAGCGGCGCTTGCGGATTAGCCCAGGGCTCGGGGTGACTGACCGAAATCTGCCCGCCATTGGCATAGCTCGTTTCCAGCCCAGGGCCCTCGCGCGTTTCCATCACAATGACTTCATGTCCATCGCGCGCGAGATACCAGGCAGTAGTAACGCCTTCAAGACCGGCGCCAACAATTAAAATTCGCATTTTTTTCTGGCTCCAAAAGGGGAGCCGTGTCGCCCTTATACTGTGACTGTGCAGCCGGATTCTATCCTCGACATTTACCCTGGCATCCGGGCAAACAACATGGATGATGTGTGACAGCTTCCGGCCACTGGCTAAAAAGCATAATGTAAGGTACTAAGACACGGCCAGATTGGAAATTTTGAACAACGTGCCGCCAAGAAAAAGCGCTCTCTATCGAGCGCTGACCGATTTTATGGCATCTGGATCAAGCATCTGGAGAGACGGGGGAAAACATGAGCCGCATGACGCTCACTCAATATCTGATTGAACAACAACGGGATTTAAACCAGATTACAGGCAATTTACGCCTGTTGCTCGAAGTCGTCGCCCGCGCCGTCAAGGCCATCTCGGTCAACGTCGGCAAAGGTGCTATCGCAGGGGTTCTCGGCGAAGCGGGGACGGATAACGTCCAAGGAGAAGCGCAAAAACGGCTGGATGTCGTCGCCAACGAGATCCTGCTGCTCTCGAACGAATGGGGCGGACACCTCGCCGCGATGGCGTCGGAGGAAATGCCACTGCCCTATGCCATCCCCAACCGCTACCCGCGCGGCGAATATTTGCTCCTTTTCGACCCGCTCGACGGCTCCTCGAACATCGACGTCAACATCTCGGTTGGAACGATCTTTTCGGTACTCCACTGCCCGGAAGGCATCGAACCCAATGAAAAAGCCTTCCTGCAAGCCGGAACACAACAGCTCGTGGCAGGTTACGCGCTGTACGGGCCGCAGACCATTCTCGTGCTCACGCTTGGCAACGGCGTGGTCAGCTTCACGCTCGATCGAGAATTCGGCACCTGGGTACTCACCAACCCAGCCATGCGCATCCCGGAAGAAACGCGCGAATACGCCATCAATGCTTCGAATAGCCGCTTTTGGGATCCGGCGATCAGGCGCTATATCGACGAAGTGATCGCAGGGCGTGAAGGCCCGCGCGGGCGTGACTTCAACATGCGCTGGGTTGGCTCGATGGTCGGCGACGTGCATCGCTTGCTCACGCGCGGCGGCATTTTCATGTACCCAAGGGACAAGCGCGATCCGAGCAAACCAGGTCGCTTGCGTCTGCTTTACGAAGCCAACCCGATGTCATTCATCATCGAACAAGCGGGCGGCGCCTCGTCAACCGGCCACGGCCGCATTCTCGAAGTCGAACCGACCGAACTGCACCAACGCATACCTGTCATTCTCGGTTCGAGTAGGGAAGTCGAACGCGTAGTCCGTTACTACACCGAAGCGGCATAAATCCCGAAATCAGCCCATACACGGCGAAGAACCTGTTCAGAATCTGTCGCGAGAGCCCGTGACGCCACGAATTTGGGGCGCCTTCGGCTCCATAAAGGTTTGTCTCGCTTACGCTCGACTGCGGTCAGCGGGGCGAAGAGCAGCGCAGGAACCGGAGTTTATAAGTGATAAATGAGGATTCCGAGCAGCACATGAGCCCCGATCACGGGCTCGCAGCAAGATTATGAACAGGTTTTAAAATCGGCCGTGTGTACCCACTAACTCAACCCATTTCCTGCTCCCGTCTTTCCCGCCTCGGCGCGGTCTGCCTGCTGGCGTTCTCGGCAACGACCGGCGCCACGGGAATTTCAGTCGACGCACCCGACGATTTACGGGAACTGATCCTGCGACACGCCAACTCGCTCAGATCGCCCCCGGAAAGAACCGCGCCGGAAGAAGTACAGGCAAGCCCCCCGCGGGACGAACAAGCCGAGCGGCAAGCGCGTGTGCGTCAAGCGCGCCAAGAAATTCTTCCCTTGCTCGAAACGGAAGGCTATTTCTCCGCCAGAGTCAGCGCAGTTCCCGGCCCCGATGGCGAAATCACTTTAAAAGTCACACCCGGCCAGCGCACGGAAATCAAAGAAGTCCGCATCGAGATTCGCGGTGCGCTGAGCGACGATTCGCCCGGCTATGCGGAACGCCGCCAAACCTTGGAAAAACAATGGCGTCTACCCGTCGGACAAGCATTTCGGCAAGCCGATTGGTCGAGCGCCAAAGATGCGCTGTTAAATAGCATTTCCGAACGCGATTTCGCCGCCGCGAAAATCGTCGAATCGACCGCCGATATCGACCCGATTCGCAGCGCCGCGCGTTTGCATATCGTCATCGACTCTGGGCCCCCCTTCTTCCTCGGCGAACTCGAAGTCAGCGGACTCAATCTTTACAGCCGTGAACTCGTCGAACGCTATAACACGCTCAAACCCGGCGAAGCGTATGACTACAACCGCCTCGTCGCACTCCAAAACGCACTCCAGGCCACGCCTTTCTTCGGCGCGGCCATCGTTGAAATCGATCGCGATCCCGATACGGCCAAGGCTACGCCCGTACACGTGCGCCTGACCGAAGCCCCTCCCAAGCGGCTCGGCACGGGACTCGGCTACAGCACAAACACCGGGCTCCGCACGGAGGTCAACTACCGCGACGCCAATATCCTCGGCCAAGCCTGGGAACTGAACAGCTCGCTACGGCTGGAACAGAAACGCCAAAGCGCTTTTGCCGACCTTTTTTTCCCGCAGACCGCAACGCGATTTCGCAACGCCATCGGTGCCGCGGCGCTGAGCGAAGACATCTCCAATCTGAAAACAACACGCTGGGCCGTCGGCACCACCCGGATTCGCACCCTCAACAAAACCGAAGTTCGCCTAAACCTCAACTACCAACGCGAAACAACCGAGCCGGCGGGCGGCCAGAAAACCGAAACAAAAGCCTTTACCCTCAATTACGGGGCCGACTTGAGAAACGTCGACAACCCAACCGACCCACAATCCGGCATGGTGCTCGGTTTCCAAATCGGCGGCGGCACAAAAACCTTTCTTTCGGATCAGAATTTTCTCCGGCTATACGGGCATGCGCAGTACTTCCAGCCGCTCGGCAGCCAGAGCACTCTTCTACTGCGCGGCGAGGCAGGCTATACGATCGCCAATTCGCGCAACGGAATCCCGCAGGACTTTCTGTTCCGCACCGGCGGCGCACAAACCGTGCGCGGCTACAACTACCAAAGCCTCGGCGTGCAGGATGGCAACGCCATCGTCGGCGGACGCACGCTATTCATCTCCAGCGTCGAATACATCAACTGGTTCCAAGCACCCTGGGGAGCCGCCGTTTTCGTCGACGCGGGCAACGCCGCCGACACATGGAAAGCCATGACGCTCAAAGTCGGTTCCGGTTTCGGCGGACGCTGGCGCAGTCCTGCCGGACCGCTCGGATTAGACCTCGCTTGGGGCAAAGGCGACCCGCGTCCGAAAGTTCACTTTTCGATCTCTTTTATTTTTTGACCACGAGTCTCGCTAACCCCGCCACTCATGGAGGGGTTAGCGAGACAAGCGTTACTGGCGCCGAAGGCGCTTCCGATTCGTGGCGGGGAAGCCCCAACTTTCAAGCTGGGGGACTCACCACGGATCGAGCGCAAGCCCCGCCATTCATGGCGGGGCGTTGCCAGCCACCAAAGACGCCCCCACGATTCAGGGTGAAGAAGCCCCAGGCCGCAGCCTTAGACACTCACGCTCAAAGTTGAAAACGATTAAAGGCAGCTCCAAAAATTTGTCAAAATTACCACATACATCAAAACGTCAATCAACTAGGAAGAGCCTGGGTTTCGCCTGTAAACAGGTTGGCCTCTCCAACCAACATTGTTGCCAGCAAACAACAGATTTGCATCTCTGGATACAGCGAAACTTCCTTGCGCCTTGCCCACCTTACCCCCCGACTGTAAAAATTCGGTCATCTCTCAAATTGAGAGGCTAGAAGGATGCTGATGATTTATCGGCGTCATATCTTCAGATACGAGGAGAAAGATATGCAAAAGAAGTTAATCGCTCTGGCCGTCGCCGGCTTGGCTGCCGTTCCGGCAATCGCCGCCGATAGCAGCGTCACGCTCTACGGTCTGCTCGACATGGGCTATTCCTGGCGCGGCAGCAACTATATTGACGGCATGAAATCGCGCAGCGGTTTCGACAGCGGCCAGTTGAGCGGCACCCGCCTCGGCGTCAAGGGCATGGAAGAGCTGTCGCCGGGCTTCAAGGCGATCTTCACGGTCGAAGCCGGCATCTTTGCCGACACGGGCTCAAGCCAACCCAATGGCCTCGCCTGGGGCCGTCAAGCCTTTGCCGGCTTTGACGTTCAAGGCACCACAATAACCTTGGGCCGTCAATACACCCCGGCGTTTAACATGTACGCCACCTACGAGCCGTTCGGTCTCGGTTCGGTCGCGCAAACGAACAACATCTTCACCCACATCGTGGCGCGCGCGGACAACTCGCTGAACGTCAGCACCCCGTTCTTCGGCGACATCTTCGCGGTTGAAGCGAACTATTCGCTGAACGAATCGGGCCAGGAAACCGGGCAGGACAAAGCCATCCAGGACACTCTCGGAATTAAGGCAGACAAGCGCTACGCCTCGATCTTCCCGAAACTGCACTACGGTCCGGCGACCTTGATGGCCGGCTACACCCAGGAAAAAGTCAAGGGAGGCCAGAACAGCAATACCTTTATTGATGTCGGCCTGAACCTCGACTTCAAGGTCGCGCAGATTTTCGGCGCTTATGCGCGCGTTAACTACGGTACTGACGATTTCGGCAATGCTTACCGGGTTACCGTCGACAGCCTGGGTTATTTGAATGACGACCCGAACGGCCAGAAGCTGAAGTTCAACCGCTGGTTCCTCGGCGGCAAAGTGCCACTGGGCAACTTCAACCTGCTCGCGTCCTACGCCTACTCGAAGGATAAGAACGACGCGAACATGAAGGCACAGCAGTTCGGCCTTGGCGGAACCTACGCCTTCTCGAAGCGCACCGATGTCTATGCCGTCTTCTCGCGGATCATCGCCAGCGACGGAACAAAACGGAATCTGGACATCTACGAACCGCAAGTCGGCGATGCAACCAACAGCGGCGACGGCTATCGTTCCGGCGTGCAGCTCGGCATGCGCCACACCTTCTAATTTGTACCCAGAAGGAACCCCATGTTTTCAAAGGCACCCAAATGGGTGCCTTTTTTTATGGGCATATGAGATATGGAAACCACTGTTTTCACAAATAAGCGCACCCAAGCCGTGCGCCTGCCAAAGGCTGTCGCTTTCCCCGAAGGCGTGAAACACGTAGAGGTTATAGCCGTGGGGCGGACCCGCATCATTGCCCCGAAAGGGGAGTGTTGGGATTCTTGGTTCGACGAACAACCGGGCGCAAGCGCGGACCTCATGGCAGAGCGCGGACAAGCGGCGGAGCAAATTCGAGAGGGGTTTTGATGCTTGTTTCTAGCCAGCCACACACACAATAAACATATTCACACCCAATTTTCGACCGCCAGCCCATCGTCCAGATAGAGGGAGAAATCGCCCGGGTTGTTCGTGATGAGCTTCACCCCGGCGGCAATGGCATGGGCGGCTATCAAGCGGTCAAATCCACTGGCCCTATCGGGATGCTTGGCCGTGAGAAGCCCATAGACGTTCCCCGCGTCCGCATCGAACGGCAGGATGTCAATGAGCTTTTCAACCGGGCTGTTATCGATCTTGAATTTGTGAACGCCAACGCAGTATTCAGCCCACGCGATAGAACTGATTACCACCTCCCCTTTCCTGAATTTTGCCAGCCTCTCAAAAATTTCCGGCGGGCTATTCGTGGTTGCATAGATAAGAATGTTTGTATCGAGCATGCCCTTAATCATTTCCAGTCCCTTTCCGGGAAGTCCATCTCGATACGCTCCCATTCTTGGCCCTTGCTCTTGCTTCCGGCCATTTTCAACCATTCGACGAACCCGGCCAGGGTTTCTTCCTTCGGTTCGATGATGATCTTTTCGCCAACGCGGGTAACGGTTAGTTCTGTCTCTGGCGGATAGGCCAGCTTCGCCGGGAGCCGGACGGCTTGCGAGTTGCCAACCCGGAATTGGCGGGTTTGAAATACGACGCTCATGGCGGTGTTCCTCCAGGCAAAAAACGTAATTCCATGTTATTACACACCATCGTCAGTTGCAAACCCTTTCCCCTGCCCGCAGCGTGGGCAGGGCAATAAAAAAACGGCCCGCAGGCCGCTTTTGATTAGTACGCTCAGACTCCGAAGTTCAGCGCGCAACCTGCCTCTCGCGGATTTCCTCAAGCGTCTTGCAGTCGATACACAGCGTTGCCGTCGGCCGCGCCTCCAGGCGTTTCAAGCCGATTTCCACGCCGCAGCCTTCGCAGTAGCCATAATCACCCGAGGCGATCTTGGCGAGCGTTTCATCGATCTTCTTGACGAGCTTGCGCTCGCGATCCCGGTTACGCAGTTCTATCGCGATATCGGACTCCTGGCTGGCTCTGTCGTTCGGATCTGCGAAGGATGTCGCCTCGTCCTGCAAGGTATGCACAGTGCGCTCGATATCCCCCAATAAATCCTGTTTCCATGCCTCGAGAATCTCGCGGAAATGCGCGAGTTGTTTCTCATTCATGTACTGCTCACCCTTCTTCAGTGAGTAGGGCTTGAAATGTCTGGTGATCTCCTCAGCCATGGCGGCTTCCCCGTAATGAGCAGTCTGAATAGGCGTTAATAGCAGATTGATGCGGACAGAGCAAGAAGAACAGAGCTGCGCAGCGAATATTCACTGATCAGACAACAGCGTAGTGCCGGGCCGGCCATCAGGCGCGCAATATAGATTTGACGTAAGCCCGCTGTGTCTGTATATTCCCGCGTTCTCGGGGTGTAGCGCAGTCCGGTAGCGCGCTTGCTTTGGGAGCAAGATGTCGGGGGTTCGAATCCCTCCACCCCGACCAAGCGGATCTCCGAGGGCCCGATTTACGGACTGCCCGTAGCTCAACTGGATAGAGCACCGGCCTTCTAAGCCGTAGGTTACAGGTTCGAGTCCTGTCGGGCGGACCAAGCTGGTTTTGGTCTAAAATTGCTTGGTCACAATGGCGGCATTAGCTCAGTTGGTAGAGCACAGGATTGTGGCTCCTGGTGTCACCGGTTCGATCCCGGTATGTCGCCCCAAATGCCATGAAACAGGCCCGCAAACACGCGGGCCTGTTTTGTTTCCGGCCAGCCTCCATCTTAAGAACCTCTCGCAGTCATTCTGCGCGAAGTCGCAGAATCCATCTTTCCTCCGAGAATGGATTCTGCGACTACGCTTCGCTCCACGCAGAATGACGGCGCGGAACAGATTATTGACAGGTTCTCGGGCGTCACAATTCGCTTAATTTTTAAGTGTAAGCTGTCCGGGTTCCCCCATTCCCGACACGCCATGAAGCCAATGTTCTTGAGTCACCTCAACCTGAAGCTTGGGGCTTCCTCGCCACAGATTAGGGGCGCCTGTGGCGCCAATAACCCTTGTCTCGCAGCCCCCACCATGAATGGCAGGTTTTGCGCTCGACTCGTGGTCACAAGACTCCTGCTTGTTGTCGCATTGTCTTGTTCTGCTTTATTCAGCGCAGCCGCTGCGGCGAGCGGCTATGTGGTGCCGATCGGCAGCGCCTTGAGGCCCGATAACGATGTAGTCTGGAATCGCCTGGTCGAACTCGCGGGCGGTGCCGGTGCCCGTTTCGTCGTCTTTGGTACGGCTTCCGGCGATCCGGAAGGCGCCAGCGCGCGAATCATCGATGCCTTGCAGCGCCACGGCGCGGTTGCCGAAGCGATTCCAGCGGCGCCGCAACTCAAGGGGATCGATATCGCCCAGGTAGTCCAAGATCCGCTCTTGATCGAGAAAACACGCCAGGCGCGGGGGGTTTTCTTTGCGGGCGGTGCACAGGAACGCATCGTCGACACCCTCGCGCCCGGCGGACAACCCACGCCGCTCCTGAAGGCGATTTGGGAGGTTTACAACAAAGGCGGTGTCGTAGCCGGCGCCAGCGCCGGCGCTGCCGTGATGAGCGAAACGATGTTTCGCAACGCACGCGACATTATGCGAATACTCAAAGGCCGTTTGCGCGATGGGAGCGAAATCGGCCCCGGTTTGGGTTTTGCCGGCCCCGGCCTTTTTATCGATCAGCACTTTCTAGCACGTGGCCGGATTGGCCGCATGCTGCCGCTGATGCTTGCCAAGGGCTATCGTTTCGGCCTTGGCGTGGATGAGGGATCGGCCGCCATTATTCATGGCGACGAAATCGAAGTGCTCGGCAATACAGGCGCGCTGCTTGTGGATCTCAGCGATGCGAGCACCAACCCTGCATTACCCGTCTTCAATCTGCGCAACGCGCGCCTGAACTATCTCGATCATGGCGACCGCTACAATCTGCGCACCCGCCAAACCACGCCCGCCCCCGAAAAGCTCGCGGGCCGCCGCATCGATCCGAACGCAGCGGATTTTTCACCTTATTTCCGTGGCGATATGTTCTACATCGATATTCTGTCCGATACGACCATCGTCAGGGCGATGAGCCGTTTGCTTTCGAGCGATCGCCGCGTGGTCAACGGACTTGCATTCAATGCCGCCCCGTCCGCAGACGATCCACAGCCCGAACTCGGCTTCGAGTTCCATCTGCGCAAAGGTGCTGATAGCCTGGGCTGGTATTCGAGCACTTTCGGTGGCACGGGTTATACGATTACCAATCTGTATCTCGATGTGAACCCAGTGCGAGTGCGCCAGCCACTTTACAACGCTTGGCAAAGCGACAGCGGGACGCAGAAGACCAGCGACGCAAGCCGCTAAAAAGCAAAACCCCGCACGCGGCGGGGTTTTTCTGGGCCTGCTACGGTCGATTAAACCGAGAACGAAGATCCGCAGCCGCAAGTGCTCGTTGCATTCGGATTCTTGATCACGAATTGAGCGCCTTCGAGCCCCTCGGTGTAATCGATCTCGGCGCCGATGAGGTATTGATAGCTCATCGGATCGATCAGCAATGTCACGCCTTCTTTCGAAACCGTGGTGTCGTCGTCGTTCGCGACTTCATCGAAGGTGAAGCCGTACTGAAAACCGGAACAACCGCCGCCACTGATGAAAACTCGCAATTTCAGATCGGGATTGCCCTCTTCGGCGATCAGCTCGCGAACCTTGTTCACCGCGCTATCGGTAAAAACCAGCGGATCGGGCATTTCGGTCACAGCATTCATCGCACACTCCTAACTCTCAAGGGTTTGATTTCTGGGTATAAAAGCGTCTCGCGTAGTCAAACCCTATGACCACAACGCCTGTTTTGTGTTCCGCTTAAGGCAGAATCGGTATATGGGTCAATCCAGTTGTTTCTTCAAGACCAAACATCAAATTCATATTTTGCACGGCCTGGCCGGCAGCACCCTTGACGAGATTATCCTCCGCCACGAGTATCACAAGCGTATCGCCGCCCTGCGGCCGATGCAAGGCTATTCGAACCATATTCGAAGCCCGCACCGAGCGCGTTTCGGGCGAGCTGCCGGCCGGCATCACGTCAATGAAGGGTTCGTGCGCGAAACGCGCTGCGTACAGCTTCTGCACATCGACATCCTTGGTAACCCGTGCATAAAGCGTGGCCAGAATACCGCGGATCGCCGGCGTCAGATGCGGCACGAAGGTCAGCCCGACTTCACGCCCGGCGACCTGAGCCAGACCTTGTTTGATTTCCGGCAGATGACGATGCCCCGCTACGCCGTAAGCCTTGAAATTGTCGCTCGCCTCGGCGAACAAAGAGCCGACTTCGGCCTTGCGCCCGGCGCCGGAAACGCCTGAGGCGGCGTTCGCGATCAGATGATCCATATCGACGACACCGGCTTCGACAAGCGGCAAAAAACCAAGCTGGACCGCTGTTGCGTAGCAGCCTGGATTAGCCACGATACGCGCCTTACGGATCGCTTCGCGATTGATTTCCGGCAGCCCATACACCGCTTCATCGAGCAATTTCGTGGCGGTATGCGGAATCTTGTACCACTTGGCGAATTCGTCGAGGTTCTTGAGCCGGAAATCGGCCGCCAAATCAATGATTTTGACGCCCGCTTCGACGAGTGCCGGCGACTGCGCCATCGCTACGCCGTGCGGCGTTGCAAAAAATACGGCATCACATTGGTCGAGCGCCGCCTTGTCGGGTTCGACAAAACACAGATTCACGCGCCCGCGCAGGCTTGGGAACATGTCGGAAACTGCGAGCCCCGCTTCTGTACGTGACGTTATCGCCGCCAGTTCTACGTCTGGATGCTGTGCCAAGAGCCGCAGCAGTTCGACACCGGTATAACCGGTGCCACCAACGATACCAACCTTGATCATTCGATACTCTCCTGCAAGTTATGCAGAGTTTAGCGCTACAGATGCGACAACGCCCCGGCAAAACGGGGCGTTGTCTGCATAATGCCGGAAAAACTTTGCCGTTTTTTACTGGGCGGCAGCTTTGGTCGGGAGCTTTTCCTTGATCCGTGCAGACTTGCCGGAACGCTCGCGCAGATAGTAAAGCTTGGCGCGGCGGACGTCACCGCGGCGTTTCACTTCGATCGCGCTGATCAAGGGCGAATAGGTTTGGAAGGTACGCTCAACGCCTTCACCCGAGGAAATCTTGCGCACGATGAAGCTGGAGTTCAGGCCGCGGTTGCGCTTAGCGATGACAACGCCTTCGTAAGCCTGCAAACGCTCGCGGTTGCCTTCCTTGACCTTTACTTGCACGACGACGGTGTCGCCGGGCGCAAATTCGGGAATCGTCTTGCCGAGGCGGGCAATTTCTTCCTGCTCAAGTTGCTGAATCAAATTCATGTCGCGTTCTCCTATCGAATCAAAATAGCCTTTGGCCTTACGCACAGAGCAGGTCGCCACCTGATGTACGCCTTTTTGTCGCAGACACACTCAATTCAGAGCGCGCCGCCTTTAATCTCCTGCTGGAACTCTTCCAGCAAGCGAGATTCTTCCTTGGACAAGATCCTGGCCTGCAACAAGTCAGGACGCTTCAAAAACGTCTGTCCCAGCGCCTGTTTCAAACGCCAGCGCCGGATTTTCGCATGGTCACCCGAAAGCAGCACTTCCGGCACCCGCCGCCCTGCATAAACTTCGGGACGGCTATAGTGCGGACAATCCAGCAATCCGGCGACGAAAGAATCCTCTTCTGCCGAGCCCGCGTCATTGAGCGCACCCGGCATCTGCCGCACGAGCGCGTCGATCAACAGCATCGCAGGCAGCTCGCCGCCCGACACAACGAAATCGCCGATCGAAATTTCCTCATCGACACAGCGATCGATCAGCCGCTGGTCAACCCCCTCATAACGCCCGCAAAGCAGCACCAGCGACGGCTCTTCGAGCAGGCGCATCACACCCCGGTGATCCAGGCGCGCGCCTTGCGGCGAAAGGTAAACCACCTTGCCCCCGACGCCGGTTTCGCCAAGTTGCGCGGCCTTCGCCGCATCGATTGCCGCTTCAAGCGGAGCCGCCAGCATCACCATCCCAGGGCCACCACCATACGGCCTATCGTCGACCGTGCGGTAGTTGTCGTGCGCAAAATCCCGCGGATTCCAGCACTGCAACCGCCACAGCGCGCGCTCGATCGCGCGGCGCGTAATGCCACTCTGGGTCAATGCCGAGAACATCTCGGGAAACAGTGTGATGACATCGAAACGCCGACGCCGCCAGACTTCAGTCACCAGTCCGCTTCCCATTCGACCGTCAGCTTCGCGGCCGCAAGATCAACATCTTTTATATAAGCACCGACGAAAGGAATCAGCCTTTCGAGATCGCCGTCCTGCACTTGCAAAACGTCGTGCGCGCCAGTGCTCATCAGCCCGTTCACCTTGCCCAGGCAAACACCAGCCTGGTTGACGACCGCCAAACCGACCAGATCGCCCCAGTAGTACTCGTCCACGCCCGGAGCGGGCATCGCCTCCCGCGCCGCACCGAGATAAAAACCATCGACCGCTTCGGCGGCATTGCGATCGGGCAATTCCACGAAGCTCGCGATCAAGCCCTTACCATGCGCTTTCAGTGTACGGAGCTTGAGCGGTTTCCAATCGGCATCGCCAGCTTCGGGATCGGCCGCGATGTGCCACTCGCGAATTTTTCGCCAATCAAGTGGATCGTCCCCGAAGGGATGGACTTTAACCCAGCCCTGAATCCCGAATGGACCCACGATGCGCCCAAGCACAATCACCGGCGCACCTTCACGCAAGAATCAGGCCGCGGCCTTGGCGCCTTGCTTGACCAGACGCTCGACCGTCGGCGACAGTTGCGCGCCGTTCTGCTTCCAGTAAGCTAAACGCTCAGAATCGATCACGAGGCCCTTCTCATGCGCTGCGGCAACCGGATTGTAGAAGCCGACACGCTCGATGAAGCGGCCATCGCGGCGGTTGCGCGAATCGGCTGCAACGATATTGAAGAACGGACGCCGCTTGGCGCCACTGCGGGCAAGGCGAATCACTACCATGTCTGAAATTCCTGTGCGGGGTTATTCAAAATAGCCCGCTAAAATACTAGAAATAGACGCTAACCGCAAGACGGAAAGCGATTTGAACGCCAATAGATCAGAAATTCCATATGCAGTAACGCTCTGCGGGTTCGTAAGTGGCAGTTTTCCATACAATAATGCGATATTTTCTCAACAATTGCCCATGACTACTGGCACAGAAACCGGAAGCACCGCTGCGATTTTCGACTGGCTCGCGTCACAGCCCTCAGGCGGTTTCTCCGAAGAGGTTTCCGAACTGTCGATTCATTTGGGCATGTTGCACGAGCCGGATATCCCCGCCGCGCAATATCATCGCTGTATTGAGCTCTTCTATGGCCGCGCCTTGCGCATTGCCGTGGAATGCAGACCGCGCCTGATCGAGATCGGCTTGCCGATGAACCGCTCCCTGCACAGTCTGTCGCGTCAGCTGGTCGCTTCTCTGATCACGATTGCGGAAGGCCTGCTCCAAGCCATGGAACGGGTGCGTAACGAATCGATCCGCAACCAGAACAATCCGATCGACACGCTCGCGGCACGCGGTTTGCGCATGCTTTGCGAAGCCTACGAAATCGCCGGACTTTCCGGCGGCAGTCCGACACCGAAACTGTGGGGATGTGCGTTCGATCTGTTCGCGTCCAGTGCAGCGGATACGCCACCCGGAGAAACGGGGTCCAGCGACAGCGTACAGTTTGCCTTCAAGCGTCTGCTGGCGATTGCTTGCATTCAAATCGAACGCCTCTCGCAAAGCGAAATCAGCTGGACCAGTGAATATCTGGACCGTATCGCCACATTGGTCCAGATCGACAATACCCCGCCGGTAACGACCGACGCTTCCTGCTTCTGGATCGCCTGCAAGGCTGACGAGGCACCATGCGCCTTTCTGCGCAAAGCGCCGCCGCAAGAGGGGCCGCTGCTGTATATTTCGATGGCTCCTTTGGCCAAACGGACGGCCGAATATTTGGCCCGCCTTGAAGCAGGCCAGCAACCGCTGGAACTGAATTTGCCCAAGCTTGCCGCCGGCGTTCAAGCGACGGCTTTGTTGCAGCGCCTGCGTCACCAGTGGACCGTACCGGCCAAGCGGGAACAGCCTCGGCGCAAATCCCAATATTCGGTCCAAGCCTGTGCGGGCATTCCCGCAATCTGGAAAACTTTGCACGCAAACAATCCGCCCGACGAAAGCGCGATTCAGGAATGGCAAGTCAGCAATGAAAGCCCAAACGGTTTTGCGATCATTCACGTCGCGGGGAAAATCGCCGGGCTCAGCGCCGGCATGGCCATTTCCTTACGCACCAGTCCAGAGGAGCCGTGGACGATTTGCGTCGTGCGCTGGATTCGCAGCACCACGCCCGAACAAATCGAATTGGGCCTGCAAGTCGCATCGACCGGCGCAACGCCGGTCACGATCGGTTTCCGCAGCGCGCGCGAGCGCTCAAGCCGGATGGTCAATGCGCTGGTTCTGCCCGCGCTGCCCGCACTGCGCCACCATCCGGCGGTATTGGCCCCGCTCGGAACATACAGCTCGCGGCGCTTTGCCCTCGTCTCGGATATCGAGAAGATATATATCGCTCAAGGACGCCTGCTGAGCCTCGATATGCAAACGGCGACGATCGAACTCTTCCAGTTCGAGATCGATCCTTACCCGATCTAACGCGTTACGACAGAGCCTGATCGACGCGCTGCAACATACTTTTAAAATCATCGATCTCGTCCGGCGACGCATACGGAGCGATCTGATCGATTTCCTCGGCGGGCAAAACAAAGCGGCGGAACAATGCCATATCGCTGAGCTGTTCGCCACAGCCGACCAAAAGCCAATAGCCCTCGTCGGTTTCGGCAATCCAACCGGCTTCGCGCATCGATTCAAGCATCATCTCGGTATCCTCGGTACGCTGACGGCTGTCCCGTGCCAGCTCGGCCAAAGTTGTCAACTGTCCCCGGTCCTGCCTGCCACGTAGCGCGGCCCGCAGCCGAATCGCCGCATAAAAACGTCCACTCACCGTGGTCGGCAAGAGTTTCCGACGCAGCAAATAATCCGGGATCACCGCGGCAATCAAGGCGCCGACCAAAATGACGAGCCAGGAGCTGTAAAGCCAGACGAGGAAGATCGGCACTGCGGAAAACGTGCCGTACAACAGGGTATAACTCGAAAGCTGGGCAAAGTAGTAACCCAGCGCGCGTTGCAGGAGCACGATGCCCAAACCGGCAACGAAGCCGCCAATTGCCGCATGCCAAAGCACGATCCGCCGATTCGGCACGGCAAAGAACAGAAAACCGAAAAACACCGAGAACAACAGCACCGGCAGCATCTTCGTCACGATAGCGCGCAGCCATACCGGCTCATCGATCGCCCCCAGCGAGGCTTGCACGATCTGCAAGGTGGCGGCAATACTGCCGGCGAGCAAGACCGGCCCCAGCGTGAGTGCCAGCCAATACACGGTTAGCCGGCTCCAAAGCGGGCGCGGACGCTTCACCTCCCAAATCGCATTAAACGCTTGATCGATTGTCTGCAACAACAAAATTGCCGTGGCAATCAAAGCAATACTGCCGACGAGGGTCAAGCTGGCCGCTTTCTCGGAAAATTGCACTACATAGGTAGCGATCACCCGACCCGCTTTATCGGGCAGGAAATTTTCGATCAGGAACGCGTGCAGCGTTTGCCCCAAGGATTGGAAAACCGGCAATTGCGCCATCACCGTCAAAGCCACCGCGAGCAAGGGCACGAGCGATAACAGCGTGGTAAACGTGAGGCTGCCGGCGATCAGCGAGCAGCGCACCGCATTGAAGCGTTCGATCAACAGTTCGATGAAACGGCGAATTTCAGTCATGGCGAGACTCGGCGAGTGCATGCGTATAATCGCGACCCATTCTATCGACACGCACGAAGTTTTAGTCCTTTATAGCAGCTTGCATCCGCCCAAGGGCAAGCGCCCTGCCGAAATCGTACTCAAGTTACACAGGGATCGCTCATCTCATGCCTCCGCATGTATTACAGAAACTCAGCATCGCTTTACTGCTCACGCTTGCCGTTCTATGCCTCGCCTGGGAGCTTTGGATCGCCCCGCTGCGGCCTGGTGGCTCGTGGCTCGTGCTCAAAGCCTTTCCCTTGCTGCTGCCCTTGCGCGGCTTGCTTTACGGCCGCCGTTACACCTTCCAATGGCTCTCGCTGTTTATCTGGCTGTATTTCGCCGAGGGCATCGTGCGCGCGATGACCGATTCCGGCTTGTCGGCAACGCTCGGGTGGATCGAGACGCTGCTATCGCTCGGGCTGTTCGCCTGCTGCGCCGCGTATGCGCGGATGACCGCGCCTTCGCGTCAGATCAAAAACGCCAATCCTTCTTAATGCCTTGGCAGAACAGCGCAGTCCCCGGATAAATCCTTATCCGGGGGCTGGTTTTAGCCGTGACAGACACTTGATCGCCGTTGAGGTTCGACGAGGCTCTGCTTCGGTTTCTCTCCTCACCACGCCAGCTTGAGGCCAGCGTGTCCGCCCCAGCTATGGCTATCGGTACCGGTAACGGAGACGTTGTAGTTGCCGGCCGCGAAGACCGAGACCTTGTCGCTCAGTTCCGCGGAGACGCCGAGATCAAATTCCGCCCAACGGCCACCGAGATCGGTCCCGAACGTCGTCGGGTTGAGACCTTCAAGATTCGTGAAGGTCACCTTTGCCTGCGCGTCGAAGTCGGTCCACAGGCCGACCCGGCCCCAGGCGGTCACCTTGCGATCGCCTTCAAGCGCCCAGTCTTTCGAGAGGCGCCCGGAGAGCCGCCCATAGAGGGCATTGCTATCCCTGAAAGCGATCCGGCCGAACGTATCGGCGCCGTTGTCGAATCCCATATACTGATAAACCAGTTGCGCCTGCGGCTCAAAGGTGAAGCCCTGTCCGAGCGCGATCGGATAGCCGCCTTCAAGCGAGGCCAACATTCCCCGACCGCTGATCTTAAATGTTTGGGATTCAGCACCGATCGAGCGCGCCGAGATGTCGTCATAGTACGTACCTTGCAGCACTGCATCGACGTACCAGCCACTCGGGCCGATATGGGTGTAATAGCCACCCAGCGAATAGCCGTCCATCGAAAGTGAACCCGCATCCGGGCCGGTGCCGCTGATCGAGCGCACATCGGCGCTCCCGCCGCCGGCCCCGATCCACGCCCGCCCGTAATGTACCGGCGTTGATATGGGTGTCGCCCGACCAGGTGTTGTTTGTTCCGGTGAGCAACAGCGTTCCGGTGTTGGTCTTGGTGAGACTGCCTGAGCCAGAGATATCACCGCTCATGCCGAAGACCGTCCCGGCGGCGACGTTAAAGGTTCCACCAGGGCCTTCGAGAGTCGTATTTCGATTTGTCGTAAAGCTCGCCGTCGTCGCCAGCGTGCCGTCGTCGAGGCTCAGTGACGTGCCCGCCGCGCCCAGATTGGCGTCCTGGCTGATCTGTAAGGCGCCACCCAGAATCGCCGTGCCGCCGGTGTAGGTGTTGATCCCGTTCAACACCAGCGTGCCGAGGTCCTTCTTCACCAGTTGCACGGAGCCTTGTAGCACAGAGTCGATAGTCGCCACATAGGCAGTGCCGTCCGTCGCGCCGTCGCCCACCCGGATGATCGTCTGTCCGAAATTTGCAGTCGTCTCGACCAGCGTGATGGGCTCGCCGGTAATCACGTAACCGTTCGCCACGAACTGCATGCCCGAGGCCGTCACCTGACCCTGACTGTTGTTCACCGTCACCGTGCCCGGCGCCGCCTCGAAGACTGCAAAAGCCTCAGGTTGCCAGGCCGCGTTGTACTCTCCCGACGAATCCGTCCAGTTTTCGAGGCCACTGCTCTGCCACGTGCCGTCCCCACCATTGATCACACCGTCATTCTTCGGTCCGGCATCGCCATCCCAGAAGCTCAGCAGCTGTCCTGTCGAATAGATTAGATTGACTTCGTGGGCAACCGCGGTTTGCACGGAAACACTCCCTGGCGGAGGGGTGGTCCCGATCGCCAGACCAGGACCCGACAACGTTCCCGTATAGTTGAACACCCGGTAGACACCCGGATCGAACGAACCGCCAGCGCTCGCCAGGACGTTGAGCGTGCCGGCCAGGGTCAAATTGCCATTGACCTGTGTCAGGTCGTTGAAGGCCCCATTCGGTACGTTGCCCTCGCCAAACCGGTAATTGAGGATCGAACCGCCGCTGAGACCGAGGTTGCCATTGATCGTCAAAGTACCGGGAGTCGTCAGACCGCCCGGCGCGAGGATGCCACCATCGGCTATCGTCGTGTTGCCGCCGAGCGTACCGTTGCCGCCGAGCGTTGCGCCGTTTGCAACACTGGTAGGGCCGGTTGCCGCGGACTGATTGCCATTGATATAGAGCGTCCCGGCCGACACGGTCGTTGGACCGGTATAGCTGTTTGCGCCGGTCAGGAGCAAGGTGCCGGTGTTGGTCTTGGCAAGGGCGCCGGAACCATCGATCGCGCCACTGAAGGTGAGCGTCGTGCCGTCAGCCACATCGATCACGCCGCCACCGGCCTTCAGGGTCGTCGCGCGGTTCATGGCGAAGCTGGCGGTGGTCGACAGCGTGCCGCCGTCAAAGCCCAAGGACGCGGTCGCCGCGCCGAGATTGGCGTCCTGGCTGACGATCAGCCGCCCGCCATTGCCGATGATGGTGCCTCCCGAATAGGTATTGATGCCGGAAAAAACCACGGAACCGCCGCCGACAGAATCCGAAATGGTGATGTATCCGGGAGTACCGGCAACCGCGTCAGAAAATTCCCCGCTGAAAACCGAATCATGGCCACTCTGGTCGATGGTATTGGAGGCGATACTGGAAAGTGTGAAATGCTCGGGATGATTTGCACCAACCTGATCCATTTTCAGGGTACCGCCGACAAAAACCGGATCGACGGTGACGCCAAGCTCGCTGGCCAAATAAAAAGGCTGCGCCAGATCAATCGGAGACCGGCCCGTATAGGTGCCGAAAACAACCGCGCCGGTCGAATAGAAATCGAACGGCAAATTGAACGCCGCATTGGACGAAGGACTGTAAACCGAAACCCACAACGTATAAGTTTGTCCGACCACGACATTTTGCTGGACTTGCGGGCACCAAGAACTTGACCCTCCACACGAGATTAGGAGGCTCGGATTCCCGAGCACTACCCGGTGGTTCGCCTGCGACGTATCGTCGTTGCCGACCAATGCGCCCGCGCCGGGATTTGCCGGGTCATAGATTCCAGAATAAAGAATCATGACCGTGTCGACGGGCGAAAATATCTGGCCAAAGAAATAACTCCCGGTCTGTGTCGGGGTAAATTGAATGGCCGCGTAATTGAAATTGTTTGGACCAACGGCCAGCGCCGACGGATTCGAAAGTGTCGCGTTTCCGAGGTTCCCTTGATTGAGGCCAACGGTCTGAATGAGCGTATTGCTGCTGTCCGCGGTGTAGAAGGTCTGAGCCGATGCGCCCAGCGTCGCAAAAGCCGCTGTCGCGAGTAGGGCGGCGCGACATCCCACCGCACCAGAAGTTGGGCTGCCCTGACCCTTGATCGTTTCGACCATGGCCATCAATGCGCCTGGACGCTTGCTGAAAATGCGGCGGTTCCGTTCTTTGTTCATGTTTGAGGCTCCTCTGGTGCCCAAACCAGGCAAATAACGCATCTTTTCGCCAAAATAATTTGTATCTTTATTTTAGATGCCGTCGTCACGAGATACGATATAATAGCAACATCTCAATTACAGCCCTGACCCGCCGATGCCCGCAGCCCATAGACGCCATGATATATCTGACAAAGACTGGGCATTGATTGAGCCC
>Ga0123357_10001543_pt1 | contig 24546 bp, 18 predicted proteins | sample TergutEmb28metaG_FD_89873 | JGI IMG/M metagenome (GOLD analysis project Ga0123357, IMG submission 89873) | Embiratermes neotenicus P4 segment gut microbial communities from Petit-Saut dam, French Guiana - Emb289 P4 | ecosystem: Host-associated > Arthropoda: Insects > Digestive system > Gut ...
AAAATACAGTGGCATACCATATTAATTGGATGACATATCAAAATACAGTGGCATACCATGTAAATTGAATGACATATCAAAATACAGTGGCATACCATGTTAATTGGATGACATGTCAAAATACAGTGGCATACCATGTAAATTGAATGACATATCAAAATACAGTGCCATACCATGTTAATTGGATGACATATCAAAATACAGTGGCATACCATATTAATTGGATGACATTTCAAAATGCAGTGGAATACCATGTAAATTGAATGACATATCAAAATACAGTGCCATACCATGTTAATTGGATGACATATCAAAATACAGTGGCATACCATATTAATTGGATGACATATCAAAATACAGTGGAATACCATGTAAATTGGATGACATATCAAAATACAGTGGCATACCATGTTAATTGGATGACATATCAAAATACAGTGGCATACCATGTTAATTGGATGACATATCAGAATACAGTGGCATACCGTGTTAAGTGGATGACATATTAAAATACAGTGGCATACCGTGTTAATTGGATGACATATCAAAATAGTGGCATACAAACATTTCCTGTTTGGCTTAGGAGGTAATTGTTCTTTCTCCGAAGTCCTATTCACATGTTGCTGAAAAGGAAGAAGCTTCTGCTTGAAGTCTGCTGACAATTTCTGGCAAAGCAAATATCTTTTAGAAAGTGAGAACCCATTGCTCCGCATCATAACGCACACACCAATCCATGCTGGTCTTGTAATGGTGTCCTGTGATGTAGTGTGTTATGGCAAGTTGTCGTGCTCTACATTTTATTATCTCACGTGTAACTAGCAGTGCAGATTTTCGCTTCAGGCACACAAACGTAGCAGTTTCCTGTTCTGATTGTTGAAATGTCTATCCTTAGGGTCATTGGAAGATTTTCTGGTGGAGTTTACATTAATCAGCTTCTGCTTTTGTTCATTCCACCTTTGTACATTTACTGCCACACTACTGAACTTTCGTGCTGTATTGCAGCTATTTTTCTTGGCACAGTTAATCACCATCAGTTTAAATTTGGCATCATAACTTTGCCTGATTCCATTTGGAACACTTTTCATCCTTGTAGCCTCTTCTCTACCTTGCCTGACATTTACTGTAAACAAAATGACTCAGAATGCTCACAGATCATAACGAATACCAACCACTACAGAATACTGTGTTCTATCTTTCGTCTACACAAGATGATTTAGCAATGGAGGCATTGGTTTGGTGCGGTCTGGTTCAGCACTTCACTTGCAAATTTAATATGACCTTGCATATTTAAGCACAAAATTTAGGGCGAAACATCTTGCATTCAAGTACAGCAGTATTCAAGAGAGGACAGTGTGTGCGTACTGCAGACAGAGTGGCTTAGTATTTGACATTGCATTCCACCCCTGCCATATAATAAAGTCGTATTCAATTGTTTTGATTTAACTCTCTCTCCTCTTATTGCCATTTTTGAACTGGACTATTAGTTCAGTATATTACAGAATCATAAACATGAGAATGCTGAACTGATTCATCACGCAGGTTCCCATGTGAGGTGCGCGTTCGAGCTGTGCCATTGCAGCCGTGCCGTCGCCATGGTAAGAAACGTAAGGAAGATGAACCAGATGCGGTCATTGGACGGAAGGATCCTCCGACCTTGCACCGCAGTCCTTGCTCTGTGGGTACGGTTGACCACAGGGGCACACCTATGTCTCTGGACATGGCCTCTGTGCTGGAGGGTATGGAGGCAGCACAGCTCCAGAGCTCACAGGTAAGACAGCGCTGTGGTTGTGTGGTTTTGACACTGGACACTGTCTCAGTAATATCAGGGAAATAAATTGGTGAGGAAAACATCCCAGTATTTTTTATCACCTTTTGTGGGAATTTTGGGTAATGTTCAAAGGGTAAGAGCAGTCCACACTTGGCAGAAACATTTCTTGTGAAGAAGAATTTTCATTTATTCACTTTCTGTTTATAGAGGGCAGAGCTGTGCAACAGTAAGATCCCTTTGCATGCCATAATGGCATATTGGGAGATATGACACTTTTAACCTCAGCGTTAGATGGAGATGGGTAGTCGACTTCATGTCCTGTCGTGTATCCATGGAACAGGAGTATACGACCTCTTAGGATCCGAAAGACCTAGGAGATTTCTTCTAGGATTTCATGAACCTTGTATGCTTAACATAAGTGCTGTGGTAACCTCAGGTTTTGTGAATTGTGCCCTTTCATTGTGTTATGGCATCTTGCAGGTGTCATCCACAGTGCTGGACAGCCCTGTGTCCATGTATCAAGGCTGGAGCTATCATCACCACCAGGGTGCAGACTCACGTAGTGCAGATGTGTACAGCTCTCCTGGTGCCGGCAGTGCATCGTCTGCATGGGGACACCACCGAAGCCAGACACACGCGTGGATGGCAGCTGAAGCACAGAGGAAACAAGACTGGTTGAGCTCAACAGCTGCTACATCTGTGAGTGGAAATTTGGGTTCTGGGAATATAGGTGGCTGGGGAACAAGTGATTATGCTGCATTTGGTGGTGGAGCTATGAGCCTGGCTGCCTCAGAAAATGATCGGGATGGGAGGGTTGATCCCGATAGCACAACTAACCACAGTCTGATGGGGAATTCTGCAAACCTGGGAGGAAGTTCAACAGTAAACCCCCCACAGTCACCTCTCAATAAAAGTTCAGTGGGACCGTACAGTAACTTCATTGCGAGCAGTCCGGCTGCCTCAGGCCTGCCCCAGGGCAGTGGACAGATTAGCCCGCACAACCAGGCTTCAACTCCTTCTAGTCCGTTTGTGTTCCAGCAGCCGGCATCTCCATGGCAGGCAAGTCAGAGTCACTCACAGCAGCAGAGTAGTTCTAGTGACTTGTTCTCAGAAAGTGGAATCTCCCAACCTTCTGTTTTGCAGGGGGAGACAGTGAATTGGCAGACAGACTCAGGTCTTCCGAACACATTAAGCTCTGCACAATCCAAGGTCCTGTCAGCATCATCTCCCAGCACATGTGGTTCCGCCAAGCAGAGAAGTCCTGTTTCAAGTGGAAATGATGCTGGAACTGGTCCAGGACCATTAGAGAGGTCTCCTTATCCCTCCCACCTTCCATCTTCACCGTTCTCTTCGCCGCAGTCCCAACAGCCCACAAATAGCCCACAACAAACCCTCATCAGCAGTAGCACCCTGCCTCCTAATCCAGCCCAGCAGCAGTCTTTAAGTCTCCCACTTCAAACACAACATTCTGTGAATGCTGGTGATGGTGGCCTCCTGCAACCTCACACTCCACAAGAAAATAACCCACAGTCATCAAAAACACCTGAACGCTCCATGTCAGTACCACTTCCTCTGACCCCAACAGACCAGTCTACTTCGTCTTCTTGCTCTGGTTCAAGTCGGGGAGGTTGGGTAACACCCGACAGACCTCAGTCTTCTTGGGACTACAATCCTCTCACCCCTGCCCCTCCTCCCACAATATCCCCAACACAAGCTTCTCCCTTCCGCATCCCTAAGGGTAGGCCCCCCTCTCGAACTTCAAACGTACATTCCAACAACAGTGGCAGCAGTAGCAACAATGCATCACCAGTGCCATCAAATGAAGTGGCATCAACAAACACATCCCCCACGTCTGCATCTCAAGGTTTAAATTGTCATTCAAATCAGACTTACTGTAAAGGCTTCTTGAAACCGTTTCCTCCTGGTGAAAATTCTGTTATGAAACAACCTCCTTTGGACAACCACAGTCAGCAGTACGGCTCATCAGGTAGCAGTGGTGTCAAGGACTCTTCTCTGTCATGGGCTCAAGAGGGTGGTACAGTCACATCTGAAGAGGGAGCCAAGTCCTCAGACTCACGTTTCAGTCCATCTCTCCCATGGTTTGGTGCAGACCAAAATGGAGGGAGGTCAGGGAATAATGATAAGTCAGATGGAAATCAGAATGGAAAATCCAGTGTGTACTTGAACGATTCAAGCCGTTCAGAGGCAGATGATGGTGCCTGCAGCGTGATGACCCAAGGAAAGGGCTCTTGTAGTGCCATTAAGCAGGAAGGCCTGTCATCATCGACTTGGTCTTCCGCGAACGAAGTGAAGCAACTTGGTGATTACCACACTGTAGCCGCAGCACAGCTAACGTACTGCTCCACTGCAGCAACTTCACCTGCCAGTGCAGGCAACCCGTTTGTATCAACTTTAAACACCTGTGCGTCAAGCTATGGCTACTGCAGTTCTACCGGCAGTTCTTTCATGTCAGGTGGCTATCCCATGTTTTCAGATAACAAGCCATATCCAAACAGTGCGTGGAATGATGCTGCTGGCTACGTGGATTCACGAACAGCATCTGCACCACATATGAATATGAACTACCCATACCAGACTATGGACTTTAACTCACAGTTCTACACAGGCCAACCCACGAAGCAAGAAGCTGCCGTTCGATCAGCATGCTATCATTCATCACCCTATGGTTATCAAGGGATGAGTCAGTTTCACCCTCAGTATGCTGGACAGTTTCACCACCACCGCTGGGACCCCCATCGATGGGACTTGTATGGTCCACCTCCTTTTTTTCCTGTTGTTCCAGAGCCACCCCGGTCAGAGCCTATTGGTGAAGTCACTGACTTCATTGACAATGAAGAGTGTTTCAAAGATTCACAAATGGGAGGTGTTGCAATTGCCCTGGGACATGGTTCAGTGTTGTTTGAATGTGCCAAGCATGAGTTGCATGCCACAACAGCCTTGCGGCATCCCAATAGATTGCATCCGACTCGAATAAGTTTAGTTTTCTACCAACATCGGAATTTGAATCGAGCAAAACACGGCTGGGAAGAATGGGAGGAAAAGATGAGATTGCGTAAACTGGGCATTACCACTTCAAGTGCAAGCAGTGGGGCCACAAGTACGGGTGGTGGTAATAATGGTTCAAACGGTTCGGCGAATGGCAATGGTAGCAGTGGCTCAGTTACAGATCTGATCCACCTTTTGCCCCCTACTGACCGACCACCAACATACGCATCACAATTCCTTATGCGAACCCCAACCTACACAACCACCACCTGGACAACGCTGTTCCCAATGCATCCGTGTATGGTGACAGGCCCCTACCAAGAGGGTGGGGCTGTGGGGTAGGCAATAACAAGAGTGTTGGCCAAGCCTTTGTGTGGCCCACAGCTCATGAGGCTGTGTCTACTGCTGCACTAAGAATCCTTCTTTTCGTTGGACCGAATTGAAGGTTACTTGCAGCACATCATGGTGTGGTGTGTTCTGCAGCACATCATGGTGTGGTGTGTTCCGCAGCACATCATGGTGTGGTGTGTTCTGCAGATGTAGCCTGAGATGTGGACCGTCAGCAGCACGAGCTGCCAGGCAGCGGAGATGCCAGGGATTGCAGAACATACCATGAGTCTGAGAAGTACCAGAAGGGAAATTAGTAATAATGTTGGTAACACTGCAGTGGAGTCTGTTAAGGAAAGATAGTCTTTGTAATATTGCACTTACTGGGGTTCAGAATGTTTCCTGAATTCAAGCACATTGCATTTGAAGTGCTGTAGTTAGATCAAAAGGGATTCACTTCAGTTTGATTGGTGACGTTCCTGGAAGTGTTGGAGCTCTCCAGAAAGTACAGTGCCAACATGTTCCTCTGCACACCACATGAGTATCAAACCAGTGTGGCTTGAAATCAGTTCTGTTTTAGAAACTATTCTGGTTTGAGTACTACACCTCGTTTATTTTAATATGATAGTTTAGTGTCCTCTCCTTACATGAAAGACAATGCCATTGTCTTCACAATATGCATTTTGTGTTGTAAGAGGTTATATTTACCAAATTATGTAAGACAAAGTGATGAATGTGCTGTGTAATTGTCTAATGAGTCTTGTAGGTTAGGATGTACGGTCTGCAGTTTTGTCTGCCCAGCTTTTACCTGTATCATGGTACTTTCTTGGATGATCATTTGCACAAAGCACAGGTATAATGGATTGTGTGTTTCTCCAATCTGGCAAATACGACAGGTTTTTCGGGCTAAGTGACCATAGAAGATGCTCTACAAAAAAATTAAAGAATGTCACAAAATACATTATTGATATCAAATTTGTAACAAGTTAGGAAATACATGTTAGGGTAACGGTTCTGATAAATTCGCTCCCTTTCCTTCATTTGTATCAAAAGCCAGAAGACATGCAGAAAAAGCATAATTGGTAAAAATGTGTTTTATTTTACCCTACAATTTTTTAAAAAAATATTTTGCACCAGCAAATACATACAATTGTGAACACTGCAGCTGCACACAGCTGTTCAGTTCACATGATTTGTCCTGTTGGTGTATGATACATGTTTTAGTACAAAACCATAAGAACAATTTTCAAGAAATCCTAATAAGTAGATCTTGAATTGTTACAAGTGGGCAGACATGGTGACACTGATAAGCGCACAAGATGGTTTCTCTTCTTCACTGCATGAATAAAGCCAACAACTTGCTCTGGCTTCAGAGTATCCATTGTTTCCTTGTTTCACAAGATCTCTATGTGAAAAGTTCTGTTGGCAGGTTAGCTAATCTGTTGAAAGTTCTCTTGATCAGTAGTGACACATTGTATTCATTTGCATTGGAAATATTCCTTAATACTTGTGATGTCAGTCTCATCAGTTTGGGTAGGAACAAGACTGCTGTGAAATCTGAGGTGTTCACAGTGGTATTAATGCAACCTCGCCCTGGGGTGTTACGCCGTGTCACTGTATGAGAGGTTCCCGATTCTTCAAAATGCCAAGGACTGCTTAACCAGTGACACAGAATTGTATCCCACAGTATTTGAATCTTCAACAAAATTGCAGCTGTAAATTAATTTTTCTGTGTAAAAGTGCCTGGATATTTCCAAATGTGAACAGTGTTGAGACTTCTACTTGCTAGTGTTTTATACGCAGCTATTTCATGGAGTAATTTAAGCTGTAAATCACCCACCCAGAGCAGAAGAATATTTACACCTGAACAAAGCTGTCTAGAAGCAGCATATATTAAAAATCTACCTTATACACTGTGCTGTGTTTGTAAGTGATTGATTAATGGTAGTTATGCCAGATAGCAATTATCATTATGAAGCAGGGGATAGATGCGTATGTTTTGGTCATCAGTGCAGTGTGGTGCTCTGGCATGTCACACTAAGATCACTTAAAATTTACGGCATGTACGTTCGGTGAAGTTGTTCTTTCACATTTCCCTGTAGGGCTATTTATATGTAGAAACCACGGAACTGAAAGGTTGTCTGTGGATGTCGTAGCTAGACAGGCCGTGTTAGTGGCGCATTAACGTTATGTTAACCCTGTCATTGATGGCACTATGGCCAGCTGTTATGATACAAAGGAATGACTTTATTTTTAATTCTGCGTTCTGTGTGACATGATGTACCATAAGAAAAATGTTGTATTTCAGACTAGATTATTTTGAGGAGTTCAGAAATTTGCACAATCCTAATTTAGTGTAAGTGTTTAATACATTGCAGGAGTGAGTGAGGTTAGGTGCATAACATGAAGTAATGTGGTCACAGCATTGTTGACAGGTAGAGGTACACACAAGTAGTTAGGGTCAGTCATGCCACAAATTGTGGAGTAAAGTGTACAGAGAATGGCCAGGGGTTTTAGCTTTTAAAATGATGCACAAGTGGATAAATAATTCCCCCCCCTCAAAGATAAATAGTAGCAGTAGGAAAGAAGTGTGACCTGTGGATGCAGTGAAAGCCGAAGCAGCCATCTTGTGGTCTTTACTTAATTTTTCACAGCGTTTAAACTGAGATGTGTGGCCGTGAAGTATAAGGAGACATCTTCAAATTTGCAACCCAAGAAAGCTCCAAATGATGGGCACTACAGTGCACTGTAAGTTGTGGCCTTTTTGTGGAGATACAACTCCACTATTTCTTCACCTCCTGCACTAGATAAAAGTGAGGAACTGCATCAAGTCCCAGTTTTGGTATCCCCAGGGAAGAAGTCCTTGGTGCATATTGTATATGGGAGGGGAGGGGATTTGCAGTTCCCACAGAACTGTTGCTCATGGTTCATATCTCCTGGGACGTGAATTGTTTCGAACATTCCGAGAATTGTATTGTCAGGATATGAAGGCAGTATGATCATTCAGAATGTAGAGGACTGCTTGTGCTATGACACAATTTCACGTCCCAGAAAACGTGAGTTTTTGGACTGGTTGTTTCTGAAAGCCGCTGGATGTGGTGGCAAAGAGGAAAAGTATCCTCCAGCACCAGGAATGGAACTCGATTGTCCAGTTGCTCGTCACCATACCAACTGTGAATTGTTTGACAGTTACCTTATCATCATGTTATTAGAGTTTTCTTATATAATTTAAAATATAACCTTTTACAGACCTGACCAAGTTTTGTAGCAATTCCGTGTTCTGAAGCTGTGTGAGCCCATATGGTTGTGCTTAGTTAGGTAGTACACATCATCTGACACACATACATCACAGCACAATTAAGTTCCACATACACCATTGACTTTATTTTGAATACTGGATTTTATCTGGGAATTTTACTGCACTTTGAGAGCTAGTTAGTTTAGCATTTAATATATGACTTTCCTGTATAATGAATTTACTCATGTAATTATTTATTTCTCCTGATGGTTGATCACTCACTCATACAGTTTTATTACAGTTTGCACAGCACTGAATTACATATCAAACCATCCTAAACAATGCAGCTAGTAATATTATTATAGTTTTACATTTGTGATAGAGAGTCAAGCCAATCACTTCTCCTGTTCCACATCTGATTCTGAGCATTTAATATTTTCTTCCTCTGATCTTTGTTCTTGCATCAAAGCTCAGTACTGTACCGTACTGTATGGCACTGCACTTTGTGTCCGGTCTGTCCTGTCCTGTCCTGTTTAGATAATGTAACAATGCATGATGAATCTCCAAGCTTATCTTGGGGGCTGTGCTTCAGTTTATCCTGCTTTGTACTATTCCTTTTGCTATATTTTCATGGGGACTACATCAACTGCTGATGATGTCCAAACCGTGTTCAGCGTTTAGCACTATCTAGAAGGGCTTGACTCTCTGGTTATGGCAGATGCTGCTTATATGTTGATAACTGGTGATTTAGTTGATATAGAAATGAATTGTGTAGTGATGAAACCAGCAGTGGGTGGAATATCAGTGGTGAAGCAGACTATCCAGAAGACGGAAGTACCTGGTAATCCCCCTCAAGGTTCTCGCCTTCATGTGTTTACACAAGACAGTATTGCTGTTTCTAGTCCCTTACTAGTGTTACCACTATTGTCATTTCTGATTTGTGTCATCAGCATAAGCACTGTTATTGCCTGAGCAGTGATACGCCCACGCTTCGTATCACATTCCTCCAGATTCTGAAATTAGCTACTTTCATACCAGCTCACAGGGGCAGCCTGTCAATGTGGGTGATCAACATGGCTGCCTGGGGCACAAAGTTGAGTGGGGTACCAAATTCAATGGAAATATGAAAGTTAAAAAAGTAACACAAATTTGCTACTGTGATTATCTGAGTGGTAATTTGCAGAACCTGTTACTGTTGAAGGGGAAAGCTGGCAGATGTAGAGTCTGGTACAACACCACTAGTGTATTTGATGTCAGACACAGTGGCTGGACATATGGACATACCATATAATTGTGCTTTGGTTAAAAAATATGTTTAAAAACTTCAGAGAGAGAGTGCAAAATACTTTGTTGTTCACCAGAAGCCTGTGCTAAGATGTCCCTTGGGGGATGCGCCAAGTGCATGGTTTGCCTAGGGCATCAGTTTCTAACAGCTAGTCTAGGGCCACCCCTGCCATTCAGTGACACCGATCTCTGTATTTACTGTTTCAAGATTTGTGTCTAGTCCGTAACTACAGCTTCAACATCTGTCGTAGCCCATCCCTGAGAGCCATAGTTGCACATGACCTAATGATCCACCTCTGTGGACATCTGTAACGTGTCACTGTGGTCTGATCGCAAGGTCAGCCTGACCGATATTTAAGTATGTCCATTTGCACAGGCATTGGATATCCAGGGGCAGAGAAAATATTTTTTCTCCCACAGTCACAGGCATGCATTGCAGCTGTATCTTGTTTCATGTTGTTCATATCATGCCTAGAAGTGTTGTGCGTTTGCTGCTGCTGCTGCTGCTGCTGCTGCTGCTGCTGCCAGGCAGTCAGTGTAAGTTCAGTACCATCACAGTTTTCAAGTGACCTTACAGTCCATTACTTCTGTACCATTCCTACTGCTTGCTGACAGTACACCATCTTCTTACAGTCTTTCACCAAATACGTAGCTAGTCCAATTTCCCAGGTAATTTTTTACTGAACTGTTTTTATAGATGTAATTAAATAATAAGTTGCTAAGTCTTACAGATCTCATTTCTGTGTTTCTTGTTTTGTATTTTGACTTCAAGGCACAATTGAATTGTCTGGTTTGAGTGAAACGTGTCGTTCTGAATCAGTGTGCATAACTGTCATGTGGAACTGTCACTCCTCCACCAGAAAACTAACTTACCGTATTTTGCAGACCACAAGACACACACTTTTCCCTGGAAAGTACAGCAAAATTTCTCCTGTCTCTTTTGATGGAAAAAGGATGTCAACATGACCAGTACAAAAATCTGTGCTGTTCTGCCATTTTGTTTAATAAGTGTCTGTGAACTGGAGCTTAACATGTGAACAATTCCCCACCCCCACCCCCACCCCCACCCCACCCTACCCTACACACCAGAACTTTGGTGTGTCTTATTGGTCTGTGTATGCTGTATGGTTTGCAAAATATGGTCCATTTCATGCTGACACTTAGTCAATGTGCTTCAGCATCCTGGTGTTCAGACCATGTGCAGATTAATAAAAAGAATGTTTTTGGAGATCTGAGGTTCTCATAGTAGTGCTACTGAAGATTCAAGTCTTGCGGTGTGTGGAAGTGTGTCATTGTGCAGGCAGTTGCAGGATGTTTCAAAGGACTGTAGTGTGTGTGTCTAGCTGCAGTTCTGCTGGCCTAACGACACCACATGTCAGCAGAGTTGCCTAATGACACCACATATCAGCAGACTTGCCTCTTCTGAATGTTTTTCATTTGAACCAAAGTACTAATTGTGTAGCATGTTTTTCTTAAGTTATAATTTCTAAAATGCATACTGTATATAGAAATGAAGTGAAGAGGCAGGCTCAATTAAGCAGACATCTTGGTGTCCGTTGACACCAAGGTTAGTCACTGAAGCAGTCCAAAGTGCAGGGCCCAGGTGTTTGTTACTTCATAAAAAATGCAGATTTGTGACTACAATGGGAAACGACTATTTTATTATGCACAAATTTTATGAATTCTGGTCTTGTTGTTTGCGTAATGTGCATATGTTAGCATTTGTGAGTTGTGTGTAGTACTGTGAGGAATTCGGGTGACAGCATCATTTATAGATAGATACGTTCCGGCTTTGGTGATGACTGTGATCGTAGCCGCACACGTGCGTTTTACATTGTGCACATATATCTGCATTTTAGGGCATAAACATCCAGGCCCTGGTATTGTATGATGACAAGAAAATGTATGTGCATTTTATTAATAATGTATGTATTTATATTTATTTTAGAACTCTGTTTTTATAAGTTAATGAAGCAATGCTTGTAGTGTGGTTATGTTGAACACACTTCCAAACTTCTACCATATTATTTGAGTGGTCACAGGCAGTTTCAATGAATGAAATTCACAGGTTGGAAGAGGGTTGCTATTTTTTTTAGAGTGAGACCCCACCCCCTCTTTTAACTCAGAATATTTAAACAAGTCCCCCCATAATCATGACTCACAGTATCAAAAATATATGAACTATTTTTTTTAAATAAGTGGAACAAAACAGTTGTCGGTAGTTTGAATATAGTGGGAAAACAAGACTTAGTATTTTGACAATACTGTATTGCAAACAAACAAAAAAAACTGGTAATTTATAATGACTGTATATATATGCATATGATTATGTTTTCCATCTTTACCCTTGTGTCTTCTGGTGACATGCTATTTATTATTACTTATTTTAGAATGTTTGTGAATGTGCCCAAGAACTGATTGTAGTAATTAAGTAATGGCAGTCATTTTTATAAAGGATGATGATAAGTTGTAGTGATAGATGAATGCTCATTTCTGAAACTCATGTAAAGGAAAAATATTATTGTTTTTTTCCTCAGCATAAGCTACAATTAACATGAGGGATATATTTAATAATATTAATATTAGTAATACTGATAATTTATAAAGTAATATACAGGACAGTATTGTAGAATCATTGGTAGGATGTATTTGTAATTCCAAAGTATGAACATGCTAGTTAGAATGCACTTTTAATTTTGAGGGCTGTGCATCATGGTTTATTGGTTAACTTTGTCACTGGTAGCCTGAAATGACGGAAACTACGTGAAAATGTGTGTGTATATATGGAATGTGCGCATAAATTGTTCAGCAGTGATGGCGTGCTGACTGTTGACACCCCCCAGTGTTATTTTGCTGGTATCCAACTGAAGGCAGCTGGTTGATGACAGAGCACAAAATTACACTCTGACCTGCTGCGCAGCCCCAAATACTGTAGTCCTCAGGTCAAACTGTCGAAACAAGACTCGGTCTGTGAAGGGGGGGAAGAACTGTGACAGAGAACCATTTTCCTGAGGCTCACATGTAAAGTACAAGTTTTAGGTCACGAGAAATACCTCCAGTCTGTGTTTCCTTGTCGCTTCATTTTTTATAAGAAAAGACGTAAAACACATAAATAGTTTTTAGTCTGTTGACCTGGATTATGGAAGATGGTGGTAACAGTGCTGCATTTGAAGTGCCAAGTATAATAAAGAAACAAGTGACTGTATTCCTAGCAAATGGTAGTCTGTGTATAATCCGGCCCCTTTTTGATGCCTTTCAGATTCTTTAATTTTTCTAGAGACCGCCATGTTGACCCACCAACTCTGCCATTTTTATTAATAAAAACTATTGAAAGCAACAAAAACATGAAATCACCCTCTTCCTTCACCCGCAGAACTGTTTAGATAGAAGCAAATATGAGAAAGAAAGACAGAAAAAGTGTGTAAATCCTTCCAAAAAATGAAAATGAAGACCATTTTCTATAAAAGTATGTTTGAAATAATTTTAGAAGATGTCGGATGTGTGCGGTCCGTGATTTTGGATGTCGGATGTGTGCGGTCCGTGATGTTGGATCAAAAGATGGTTTGGAAGATGAAAATAATTCTGTGAAAAAAAAAACAATAGACCTTGTGTTTGTGTGTCTGTTTTGTGTGCAAAACACAAGATATTTAATTAATTGCCAGTAGTTTTAAATACAGTACAATATTACATTTTTTTCACAAGAAAAAATAATGATGATGATGAAAAGTATATATATATTTATATACTTTGTATATATATTTTTGACACTTTGTGTAAAAGAGTAATTGAAAATAAGCATTTTTGATGCAAGTTAAAAGTCCTGTCTGTGTTGCCAACAGTTTTAAGCTGAAGTCATGTTTTTTGTCCTGTACAAATTAATGTTTGTAGCTTTTTTTTTTTTTAATTATTCAGGGAAAACTTTTAAATTTTGTTTCATGTGTTCTGTGTTCATAGACCAAAAAGATAAAACACAAAATGGGTAATGATGAAAACCCTGAAGTCAGTCATTCAAACTTTGTTTTAAAATCTTTGGAAGATGACACTTAGAGAAAGTCTTACACTTTAAGTAACGTAGAATGTAGCTTTAGGTAAAAATACTGCATAATTGTAATTGTTTCATGTGAATATAGCCACAGTTTGTGAATATTTGTGAAGAAATTGTTTATGATTTGCATCTCTTTTAACCCCACACAAGTACAATGGTCACACCTGCCCACACTTATCCATTGTTACAACACACTCCTTAGAACATTGTTGCCTAATTTAATTTGGCAACCAAATCTGTTAGCAATTGAGAAGTTTTGCACAACCCACAATAATAGTCTTATGCGTGAAGCTAAGAAATCAGAACAGAAATCACCAAGGATAACAATCAGTAAATATTCGGCACGTTACGAGATCCACATATTATTTGCGAGGTCTGGTGTTGCGAAGATTCAAGTGTTCTGGTATGTGATGCCATGTCTTTTGGCGTGTGGTTCCTGATACGTTCGCGGCGCCTTCGTCGCCAGGGTCAGGCAGTCCAAGATGAGGAAGATAAAGGCAGTCCGGTGCTTCCAAACGTCAGGACCTGCTTGGTCGACAAAGCAACTTCGTCTCCCACAGTCCCCCCCACTTCTCATCACACTGTTCAGCTCCACATGCTTTTACCAACAAAAATTTGATTCAATGTATACGAAAGGTAACCGTGACAATTTGCACACAGCTGTTTAGCAGCTTGGTGCCTGACAGGCAGCACAATGACATGATGTGCTAATTGTATTTTATTTTTGCAAAAAGGGAAATTCATATTATTATTATCATCATCATCATTATCATTATCATCTCCTTTATGCACGGTATTTATACTCATATTCCTGAGACAGACTGTGTCCCTAGGGAATACAGTGTTGCAGCTGTTCTGTTGTTACTATTCATGGTGCTTATATCGTTAGTTTCAGTGTTTTTATTATTATTATTATTATTGGAATGGAATTTTCTTAGTAACCATTATTTTCACTGCGGTTCCACAGAACGCTGCCTTCCAATGTCAAAATGTTGATGTTCAAGTGACAGAACCACCAACAATTGATACCATACTTTGTCATGTAAGTGGAAGGAACCAAGCTGACAGGCATTCTTTATGATAAAATCAGGTGTGCAAAATTTTCAAAACAAAAACTGCATTTATTTCTGTTGTATCTGTAATAGAAGTCATACAGTGTGACTGGCTGACAGCAAGGAGACTGCAGTTCCAGACTTGTGTCAGCTGGTTGTATGTGTGTGTGGGTGTGCGTGTGTAGGTGGGTGTGGGTGGGTGTGCGTGTGTGTAGGTGGGTGTGTGTGTGTGGGTGGGTGTGCGTGTGTGTAGGTGTGTGGGTGGGTGGGTGGGTGTGTGTGTAGGTGGGTGTGTGTGTGTGTAGGTGGGTGTGTGTAGGTGTGGGTGTGCGTGTGTATAGGTGTGGGTGTGCGTGTGTAGGTGGGTGTAGGTGTGGGTGGGTGTGCGTCAGATTTTGAGAGGCAGCAGGTACTGGTGAGGACTTTCAGCATGATGTAGAGGAAAAATTGTTTTACGTACGTAGATCAAGCAACCGAAAAATGGTGTTCCTGCCTCACAGAAGACATCACTGTTGTTATTACAAAACTTTCGCCTTCATGTTCCTGCAGCGTGTTTAGCATCAGTGACAGATGGGTGAATGAATTATTGTGCACCATTGGTGGAATTGTACTGAACGCGGAAAACCGAAATACTAGGTGAAAAAACCTGTCACAGTGCCACTTTGTCCGCTACAAATCTCATACGGACTGTCCTGGGATCGGACCCGGGTCTCCGCGATGAGAGACCGGCTACCGCCCGCCTGACTCATGGCACGATTTGTGCTGGCGGCAGGCATAGTGACTCCAGACGCCTAAATATGCGGCTGGGCAAAATGCAGTCTTTTTGCTTTTTGAAGGGGGTGGTAGGTATTGGTACCGCTGTGGAATAATACTGAGTGGTGAGACGTAAGGTTGTGAGAGCAGTGATACCGTGCAGATTGGTAATGTTTGCGGAAGTGTCGCAGTAAGCTGCTACTGCCTGTACCTTCAGAGGTTCGAAGTCGTGACCCAATAGCCCGACTGCTATGACCTGTCATGTCAGATATAAACCTGCAATTTGTGCTTGACTCTAGAACTATGTTGGTAACTATATGTACCACATGTTTAAGTGTTAAAAAATTCAGCATTCTGCCCACATAATGTGTTCAATGTGGTCTGTCTGACGGTTACAATGTGCATACACGATTTGATCTTCGTAACATAGCCGTGATGTGTTCACTGCGAGGTACGCACTTGTTATGTGCAGGGCTGAGGGCTGCAGATCGTGGCTCAGGCGGTTAGTTTCAGGCCTGACACTGCGGAAACCCGGGTTCAACACCAGGTCCGTGTGAGATTTGTGGTGCACAAAGCGTCACTGTGACAGGTTTCTCTCCCAGTACTTCTGTTTTCGCCTGTCAGTATCATTCCACCAGTGCTGCATATTCATTTGCGTCTTATTACTAGTGTGATCAGAAGGGCAAGCGGGCGGAGATTTGGAACTCTGAAACAAAGCATTGCTTTTTCTCTTATCGAGGAGACCGACACAGAAAAGTTGTTTCGCATTGGTTTTTAGGGCTTCATAGGGCAAAGGCCTTTGGCAGGTCACCCACCTTGGGTGGAGTGTCAAGGACAGAAGATGGCCAGGAATGCGGTACCAGATTGTCCTCTGCTTCATCATTTGCGTATAAATGACCGTCGATCATCCGGAGGATTAAACTAACATTACATTCAGAAGCAAGCGGTGACATAGCTACTGAACAGCAAACGAGCCGCTTGTGGACAAATCTCTTTCATTAGCAGTTGAGTTACTCTCGTAACTAACCCTTTACGGGTGAAAACTAACCCGTGTTATGTAAAGATCCAGTCCGTACCGCGCAGTAAACACTCCGTCTCGGTTATAAAAACCAGTCAGTTGATGCTGTACAGGGAAATAATCGCTATTTGTTCTCAGATCCAGACAAAACACACAAATACGCTGTGTGGGCAGAACGTAGAATTGCTGAATGTTAAACTGGTGGTACATATAGTGACCACTGGGCTTTAAAGGATTAACACAGGTGGTCACTGACTTCACCTGAACGACAGACTATTAGGTGTCGGGTTCGAATCTCGTCTGGGGTACCCGATATCCCAACAGATGTGTTCTTCTTCAGCCCTTTCAGACAAATACTGGGGTAGTGCCTTTAATTTGGCCACGACCACTGCCTTTTGTACCCTTTCCAGTGAGTTATTCATTGCCCAATCACACGATGTTGCACAGAGTTTGGCCATTTGCTGAAATAATCAACAGTGCCGTACAAACAATCCACAGTACCCTACAAACGTGTCGCCTGCCGGTCGAAATGTATTCAGACACTAAGTTGGGAATGTGTATATCGTTCATTCTTAAATGCATTCCGTAATACAAAAGCTGTGATTGCTATGATCAGCTAAATTGGGTTAGCGTCAAAGTAATGCCATAAGTAACATTTCTCTTGGTTGTATGTTCGTACATCGTACGGAGTTACATACTGCTAATTTGTATGTTTTGTTGACCGTGCTGCATCGCGATATAATCGTGCAAAGGAAAACCAGCTTTATGCACAACTTATTCTTAGTATATTTCGTCAACCTGTACATGTTTCGGGCGTATCTTGGCCCATCATCTGGAGGTACAACCATATGTATGCAGCAGCTGGTGCTTATTATTTTTAGATGACTGTTGTCCTGGATGGATTGGATTCCGTCCAATTCATCCTGATGATGGGCCAAGATAGCCCGAAACATGTACAGGTTGACGAAATATACTAAGAATAAGTTGTGCATAAAGCTGGTTTTTCTTTGCACGATTACATTCTGCTGTCAGGTGATATAAGGGGTGGCAAATATCTTAGTGTTTCTACGTCGCTCAAAGCAGTATTAGAAGGTCATATGAAGAGACGACAGGTTCCTTGACACCGTTCGCTTTGTGCAGCAGTGAAGTGATATAAGTGACCACAATGCCACATTCAATCAGTGCGGCGTATTGTGCGTGAAGGGCAACAGTCAGCTACGTAGATACTATCATATGAAAGAGATGATGCTGTAATCGTCCGGCAAGAACAGATATCCCTTTCGTCCCGGTGTTCTCGGGACACTCCCTCAAATGCCGCGGGTTGCAGGTCATAAAAATACATTTCTGACAACTCATACGAACATTTTGACTTTCCCACGGTGGGAGAGTCTACAGAAGGAGGAGAGCCATCAACCGGCCATTAACAGGAAGGAACAGGAGAGGGAGAGGAAGATGTGTTGCCTGCTGATCATACAGTCTGGACTGGACTGCGCAGGTTGGGGGGGCAGATATGTGAAGAGAAATCAGCAAGTGAACTGAGTGTCTAGGTTTGAGTAGTATTAATATTATGTTGTTTTATGTATAGGTATGTCAAAATGTTTAATGAGTTACCTTGCAATATTGTCAGATTTGTCTGCTTGTTATTGCGAACCGTTTTGCACCGTGCTGCAGGGTTCGATGAAGACCTTAAATTTTAGTCAGGAAACCTGATATGAACATCGTGTTTTACTCAATCATATCTCGTGTTCACGGCCTAGCAAACTGATAATGCGAAATTAGAACAAATTACCATCCATTTATTCTGGCCCTGCTATTTAGTGTATATTATTGTTGATTCGATGGTTCCCATGCAACCTTGTTATTGCATTATTGTCAGTTGGTCCAATTCTCGCAGGACAGCGCCACTGTTCATAACACTAAACTGCGCATGCGCCGACCCCGCTGTCATGGAAGGGGGTCGCTGTGTAGTCGCTGTGAATGCATGCAGTTGTGTGGTTCGCGTATGTTGTGGAATGTTGGTGCTGTGAAGGTATGTTTCATACACGTGTTCTGTGTTTGCAGCAAACGCCTTTCGTGGTTTTATCGGAGCCGAATGTTGTGAATGTGCACGTATTGCTCAACTGTAATCGTATTGTTTGATTGAAAAGCAACTCAAGTTCAAAGCAGTAACAATTGAATCCAGGCTCTTCTTTTGGGACAAGACAGTCGCAGGCGAATGAAAGCTTGTTTTCCAGATCGGGTTTTATAGGTAAGTAGTATGCGATGCCCATTAATTCTGAATTGTGCTGGTGGAGACCATGAACAATTTTGCATGAAGTTTGTATCCGCATATAAAATTTATGCGCCAACACTGTTGAAAAGGGGTTTCTTCAAGCCAAACGAAGGCGCGATGAAAAGGATACGATCCGCTGGAATGTTAAACAATGTGGTTTTGTACCCGCTTGTAATTTTTAGGTGGTTTGAGGCAGAGTCGCATGGTTCTGCGGCCGCTTACGGACCTGTTGTACCAGCTGCTGATGGAATATGAGGTTTGGTGGAATGATATTTGGGAGGGAAAAACCGAAGCGTTCTGAGAAGTGGCGCTCTGATCGGTAGTCCGGCATTGACTGCTGGGATCAAGTACGTACGTTTTGAGTGTAGAATGGTATCGTACCCTGCAGATGGGAACAGTAGGGTTCTCCGATTTGTTCGAAAATTTCTACCAGACTGTACGTTGTCACATTCAAGAAGGGTAATCGTGGTACAGTAAGTGTTCATGCTGCTTGAAGTTCGGACTTCCGGACGTAATTTCACCAAAATTGAACCCCCGTGTTCTCGGAGCCGTGAAATTACCCGACACCAGCCAGGCTTGAAAGTGTTAATACGTCGACCTGTGTACCGAACCAGTTAGTGTAGTGGGTCGAATCTCGGCCGCCCTGTCGTAACTTTTTCTCATTCCCTTCAGACAAATTCCGGGATAGTGCATGGTACTGTACCTCCGTTTGGTTGTGACAGCATTCTCATTATTTCCAGTTTCTGAATCAACCACTCATCCAACTTATAGATTTCCAGACAGCGTTATCAAATACCCGCCACCCTCCACCCAAGAGGGTGTATACGTTTGAAAATTGTACGGTTTAATTTTCAGGATGTTTCACAATGACGTAGCGGGTTTTACAGAGCGTTCAATTAGACTGTACTTTGTTGCGCACCGCTGGGTGAGGCTGGTGTGGCTGCTGTCAACAACTTTACAGATACTAACGTTTCGAAGGAGCTAGCTGTCTCCATCTTCAGAGTCTGTGCTCTTCATGAATTTGTTGTTTCGTTAAAGAATAGTGCTTCACACACTATGTATCTGCGTATCTATCCATCCGTCCATCTTTGTACCTTTATGTATTTAGCTATCCATCCACCATTCTGTCGTTTGTCCGTCCATTTATCCATCCACAACTGTCTATCTATCTATCTATCTATCTATCTATCTGTTTATCTATCTGTTTGTCTGTCTTTCTATCTGTGTATCTATCGATCCACCTACCTACCTATCTAGTACCTACCTACCTCTCTACCTGGTAAAGTGATCCCGTTACAGGCCCGGTGTGGCCCAGAGGGTGGGTAGAGCTATAGCTCTACTCTTCCATGACCGCGGCACTAGAAGCCTACCAATCTACCTACCTGCCTCTTTCTCTGTCGATATATCTATCTTTATCTATGTAGCTATCCTCCCGCCAGTCGGTTACCTCTATCTTCACCTAATCTGATCTGCCCCCAAGTTTCGTCACCTGTGCCTGTACGCGCAACGCAAATCTACCTGTAAATTTCCCATAAAATCTCTCTGTTTCAAAATAAACATTGTACAAAGGCTGCTGTTCTCTGGACTGTTTGCTCAGGTGTGGGTCACTTCGTGCCTGCAGGCCGTGTATCGTCTGTCGCGCTGACGTGGGCTAAAGTGGGGAGCGAGTGATCGTGGCAAGAATGTGAGATACCATGCGAGATACCAGGTTCTTACTGCGGTATTGCGATCCGATGATTTTGGGACAGACACGCGACAGATGCTGCCAATATGCCCTTAGCTCTCGGTGACAGAGTCCATTCATCACTGATGCACCCAAACTTTTACTGCATAATACTGGTCAACTTTTCGCAGGTGCTAAGTGCTTCCACCTATGTATCAGCGCCTCTGTGAGACGTGAAGTGCAGGTCGCCCACGGGCTGTACGGACACCGGGCAACCGATATGCCATAATTGCAGCTGTGAAGTGAGAGCCGTGGGAAAGCACACGTTATATCGCAAGAGAAGTAGGAGTATGCCAGCAAAGGGTCCCCGAAGGCCTTGACGATCAGTTTGATCGGTACCACTACTTGCGGGACGATCGTCCTTTGCACTTGTTCACGTAGAGACGTGGGCCGTTGGTTTAATCAAACGTAACCTTGCGCCATTTGACGGTGACGTGGATGTGCAAGGCTAGACATGTCGGTCCGTTCGTTGTGTAACATATGGACCAATTTTTAAACGAGGGAAAACAATCTTGACGACTTGTGTGCGAGTTTGTTTTGGTAAGTCAGGCTGTGATCACCAGTAGCACCACTTGCTCATCACCCTGTGCTTACACACCGTCAGCCTCTCTTAGGCTCTTCGTGTTTAAGATACCAAGGACAACAGCAGGCAGCATGGCACGTTGTGTATTTCGTCACCATTATCATCATCAGCAGCAGTAGCTGCACAGTTTCAAGGACCCGGGCCTCGTGTCCCGCTCAGGCCCGAACATAACCATCCTTTGGACGTCGATGTTCCTTTTCGCTGCCGGTTGTTGCTGTGTAATATCCCGCGGTAGTTTGATCTGCTAATTCTACTGACATGTATCCGTTTGTTGTTACAGCTGCACGTGCTGCAGTTCTTACAGCGTATCCTGATTTGTTTTGTAGCCCAAAAGCATGTATTTTGCGTCTTGCCTCACAAATTCCGTCACTGCAGCTCAGGTGCCGGACTTGTCTTGCCCCCTTTCGATCCTGCTGCTGTCTCGTAAAGTTTAACACTTTGACGCCCAACGACCCCTATAGAGGTCGTACCGCACCGCTAACCTCTAAACGTTGCATTTTATATATTTATTCAACAGATATAGGTACTGAATATTTTAAACACGGTATATACTCTCCGTTTTTTTCTCTCTCTTCAAAATGCAGTTTGTTTCATAATTCTAACATATTTGGTTCCTGTTTTATTCACATTTTATATACAGGGTGTGCTAAAATTTAAAAAAAAATCCGGCGCCAAAAGGTTAAGGTTTGTGTCTTCAGACAGCAACAGCTGGGGCACAATATGGCGGACCAAATGGTAGCAGGGATTCCCAGATTTAAACTAAGTTCGACGCCCTGTGTAACATTTCGTAACGTGCAGAATTTTTTTTACGTTTACTTGTGAGACCGTGGCCCAACCCTTAGGCTGGAGTACCGACCCTTGTCGGCTGTCAGCAGCTGCTGGTTCGGAACATACACAGACACCCTTCATATCTGGCAACACTTGCTTACGTTTATGACACCTTATCGCCCGTGGTTTGTGTTTTCTGTGAGGTGCAAGCCAAGGCCGAAAAAAAATTTGATAACTTAAACACGACGGTTGAATGTGATCGACTGTACATCTGGCCTTTTTAGATATGTCGATTACAGCTGAGTGTAAATCTGTTGCTAGAACCCTGATCAGTTTTGCATTGTGTGTTCAAATGCGTTGCGTTTGTGTGGAAACTAGTATGGAAGGACGAATACAGCGTACGGGTCTAAAGTGTTGCGGCCTGCCATCATTTTATGGCTTGTGGAATGTTCGGACTGGTTTGTGTGTGTGTGTGTGTGTGTGTATGCTGTGCCTTGTGGAGCTGGTGGCTGCTGGCTGGCATTCCAGCAGCACCATCTCTGGACGCCGTGCGTTCGTTCACGACGGTTCTCCAAGGATAAATTGCTTTAGTGTATACGTGTTGGACTCCAGAGAAGGGCACGTGGGAAATGAGGCGGCAGAACGATGTGCCTGGGGGTGGGTAAATGTAGATCGTCAATGTGTAGCCGCGTTCGCACGGCTCGTCTGTTTGGCAAATAAGGGAAAGTGAGAGTACTTCTGAATCGATTGTTGTCTGGATCGCTTTTTTGGGAAGTTCTCTGCCTTCGCCCACTTGTCCTGGCAAGGACAATATGTAGTTGAAGATGATTATGCAGCATTGGCGGTATGACACTGACAGGGGAAGACTGAAGTACTGGGAGAGAAACCTCTAACCACAGTGCCACTTGTACATCACAAATTTCATACGGACTGACCTGGGATCGAACACGGGCCTCCGCGGTGAAAGGCCAGCGACTGACCGCCTAAGCCATGGCAGGCCATGTTGGGCAAACGCGCCTGTAATTGGCCCGTTGAAATTCAGTTCTTCACCGCAGAGTACAAAGTACGTGTCCATTACAAAGTCAGCTGAATGCTTTGTAGGGAAACAATGGCTGTTTGTTCTCAGATCCACACAAAACACATAAACACACTGTGTGGGCAGAACCCAAAGTCTGTGGCACATTTAGTTAGTGCTACTGGTTCAAGTGCTGGCGCACTTACAGTGCAGGCGTCTTTATGGTGTCCACAAAGTTTACCGCCGTAGAGATGTGACAAAGTACAAGTGTAACCGAAATCCGAGAGCGAGTTGCAGGCTTCCATCCTCAGGGTAAGTGCACGATCGGACACACAGCTGTACATGCCTGTACCTTACGTCGTGCTGTAAGCTGTTGATGGTTTACCCTGACGCTGTAGGCAGCAGCAGAACTGCGTCATGTCGCGATGCTACCATGAGGCACAGAATGACCCAACGGGCGTGAAAAGCGTCAGGTTAGGTCAAATGTGGAGAACTGCTTGACTGGCTGAGGAACTGTCAGCTTCCTAGTCATCTGTTATAGACAGGGTGCAGTAAGTACCAGTATAATTGTGCTATTTAACCAGGCCCGACGCCATTGAGGGGTATGGAGAAGTGGTGTTGATTGTTGGCACCAGATGAGGTAAAGTGGCCGGCTTCACACTCCGACCGCTTTAGTCCAAGGAACTAGCCCCACCACCCTCGGTTAGGAGGTTGGTTCATCACCGGCCATGGTGGAGACGGAGAGCTGTGCGTCCGGTTGTGTCGTTGTTCAGGACTTGGCTGGCCACTCGGGCACTGACGGAGCTTTGCCAGCTGTTGAGCAAAATCTGGTGTGTGTGGGTGTGTGTGTGTGTGTGTTTGTGTGTCTGTCGCAGGCTGGACTGTATTGATGGGCTGGGTTTCAGTGACTGGATTTTGTGGTGGCGGTGATGAATGCTCCAGCTGCCGAATTGCGTAGCAGATAAGGATATGTTGGTGACGTAATGTTGCCACTTGATTGTATTTGGCTTTCAGGAGGATGCAGAAATGGCGTGATGTGGGGCTTCGTGATTGGGACTTCCTTAAACATTGTGCTGGTGGTCAAGTTGGGGACGATGAGATGGGTGGGTCGTATAGTACGAATGACAGCGAAGGGAAATGCATGCAGGGTTTTGGTGGAGAAACCTGAAGGAAAGATGCCAGCCACTTGGAACACGTAGGCGTAGGTGGGAGAATGATAAAGGAAGTGGGAAGGGAGGCGTGCAGTGATTGCAGGTGGCGCAGGACAGGACACGTGCCGGACCGTTGTGAAGACGGTGTTCAAGCTAAAACGCGGGAAGTTTTGTGACTAGCTGAGGATCTGCGAGGATAGCTTGTGTCTTTGTGGAGAAATTAAAATTCTGCACGGGACGTAGTAGGAAATTAGTTTTCGCCTTGCGAACAGTTCTGGGGGCACGCATCGACCTGGCAGCTGCCCATTTCTGCCACCTCAGACGGTACATGCCTGAGTGCCGAGCGCTGTGCTGTGTTATTCACCTGCTCAGGGCTCATCTCGTGTTGCTGCTTCGCCTTGATAAAGAAACAGGTTTATCCAGCCAGCGCACCCCCCCCCCCCCCCCCCCCCCCCCCCTCCCCCGGGGGGGAAGGAAGGGGCAACGGGGGAAAAAAAAAAAGAGGGGGGGGGGCGACGGGGGGGCGGCGGGGGGCACGGGCTT
>Ga0123357_10001544_pt1 | contig 24512 bp, 19 predicted proteins | sample TergutEmb28metaG_FD_89873 | JGI IMG/M metagenome (GOLD analysis project Ga0123357, IMG submission 89873) | Embiratermes neotenicus P4 segment gut microbial communities from Petit-Saut dam, French Guiana - Emb289 P4 | ecosystem: Host-associated > Arthropoda: Insects > Digestive system > Gut ...
CGGAGACACAGACATGCTTTGGGGAATTTAAAGATATAATGCATAGTGTGGAAAAATTTCTTTATTAACTGCCGGAATGGGCGCCGCGGCCGGACAACGCCGGCACCGCGGTGCGGCGGCGGTTATTCGCGGCTGTATATGTTATTCGCGGCTGTCAAAAATAGTTTTACCCAACGATGAAGCATCGGGGTTAACAGAAGCCCGGTATTTTTCCAGGGCCTGTTTCTCCCTGTCCAGATCCGCGAATATGTAGACTTCGTTTTTGCTGTCGTCAATTGTAACTTCAGGTATTACATAATTTCCCATTTCTTTTAAAACTTTATCCTGGGCTTCTTTTATATTGGCAGGAGCCGCTTCTTTATACATGGGATTTAAGTCGGTTTTTTTAACAGAAAGCGGCGATTTCCAAATCCGGGAAAATCCGAATTTTCTGAAATTTTCAAAACGTATTTTAATATTTTCTTTCTTCTGCAAAAAACGCCTCAGCAGCGGAACAAACCAGAACAGAATTGAAAAAGCTATCGGAACAATACCAAGCGCCGCGGCGATTACAGGCAGGGGGTTCATGTACGGCGTTAAAAAAGTATATACAAATCCGTAAATTCCCTGTATCTGTCTCGTGACAACTATGGGTCCGGTGACAACAGCGTTATATAAAAAATACGTACCAAACAGGAGATTAAAGCCATTGATAAGCGAGAACCACCAGTTCATTTTTTGAGGATTTGACGAAAAAGATTGCTGGGTTTTGAGGAGCAGAGGCAGGTCGTTCTGGGTTTTGGCGGTCTCGGCGCCCAGCAGGATTTCGTCAAACCTGTATACCACGGTTCCGTCCTCGGTAGCTTCAGGGCTTCCGCCGAATTCTACACAGAACGCGGTGATCGCGGATTCTGCTTCGTCCGGTTTAAGGCCGCTTATGACCATAAACTCCGGCAGTGAAATTACCCCGCGTTTTTCCTTTAGATATGCGATAAAAGATTTTTTGGTTTCAGCATCCCAATTGGGATTGGGATCGCCGTCTCCGAACACAAATGAAAAAATCGCCTTGTACAATGGTCTGGAAGGCTGGCTGCTTTTTCTGTTTCTGGCATTAGGACTAAGTGATTTGGTCAGTTCTGAATAAAACCAGAGCCTTATTATCAGGTTAAAAATGCTCATGCCAAAGAAAGCGTTCCCGCCCCGCCGCGAACGGTTATTGGAATTACCCGCCATGGAAAGGAAGAGGCTTGCCAGCGCAATGGCCATAAAAAGCAGAAAATATCCTACCAGCATGACCATAATCCATATCTTGAATATCAAAGCGCCGGTTTTAATGGAAATTTTTACAAATTTATTCCAAAACCTGTTTAAAAAAGGCGCAAATCCCCTATACCTGCTGGTAAAACCTTTGGGGAAAGAATACAAAATCTCGCCGGATTCGGTTACTTCAAGGCGGCCGCTGTACTCATCCGCGGCTTTGGGCACCAATTCCTTGACAGTATTTAACGAAAGCCCGGTGCTTGCGGCTATATCGGCCGGAGTCGCTCCGTTTTGCCTTGTTTTAAACGAACCGATTATTTGCTCATAAGCCCTGTTTTTGCCGGCTGTATCTGTATTTTTCATTATGCTTCTGAAACAACGCTGTTTTTTACAGAGTTACCGGTTTCGTACTTATATTTATCAAGAATCGAAGCAATTGTGATTTCTGAAAAAAAATTATTAATCATATCAGACATATCGTGCCATACATGATGACTAAGACACCCTCCCATTCTGGCGCAATTTTCCAGATGTTTATCGCAAAGTGAAATATCCAAATCTTCGCCCGCGGCGTCCAGAATTTCTTTAATGGATAACTTGTCAATCGGCCTGGTAAAATTGAAACCGCCGCCTGGGCCCCGTATTGAGCTGACAATACCGGCCTTGCGGAGTTTAAAAAATATCTGCTCCAGGAACACCGGCGAAATATCTTCATGTTCGGATAACTGGCCTATGGAAACCGGACGCCCGTTCTTTTCCATCTCTGCCAATGCCAAAGACGCCCTTAAGGCATAGCGCCCTCTGGTAGTAATCCTCATATTGCCGCCTCGTATATTTAAATCTGACTATGATAATAAAGTATTTTTTATGAAAAAGATAGTACCCGGGGAAAAAAATTTACATCAGATTCTGAAATTTACATTCTTAAATTCACTCTATCTTTAATTCGCTCTATTGACTATTTCATTTTATCAATAGATAATTCTTATATTCAAAAATACCAGTTATTCTGGAAAATTACGGAGGCATTATGAAAAAGTTAGTATTGATACTTGCTCTGGTTATTCTGGTGGGAGGAGCCGCCTTCTCATTTGATATGACAACATTCCCGGCGCCGTTAAAACCCGGCAGCCTGCTTGTAAACGTCGGCGGCACCCTTGGAAGTTATTGGTTTACCGGTATGTCCTTTGGAGCGATTGGCGCGGTAGATTATTGCATGCCGTTCCCGATTGCCATAACCTTCGGCGGTGAAGCAGGGATTATGCTCACCAGCGGCGCATATTATGGCTATTCAAGGAACATGGCTATTATACCCATAATGTTCCGCGCGGCCTGGCATCCCAATTTTGAAGTTCCCAATCTTGATGTATACGGTATGTTAAAAGTCGGATATGGTATTGGATTCTGGACCAATAATAATAATAACTCATCCTATTCCAATTATTCCAATCCGGGCGGATTTATATTCGGCGCGGTAATCGGCGGCAGGTACTTCTTCAGCAGCAACATGGCTGTGTACGGCGAATTGGGCTGGGAAAATTATACGATGAATTATTCTTATAAGTATTCCAGCTCTTCATGGAATGATTATGAATTGGTTTCCAGATTCCTCACTGCCGGTGTATCGTTCACCTTCTAGTTTTTACTGCTGGTAATAATTGGCTGTCCGGATAACCGGGCAGCTTTTTTTTTATGCGCGGAATTTTTTATACGCGGCAGCTGCTATACACGCGCAGTTATGCGTGACACAGCTATTGGACGGCTATTGACATTTTTATTTGAAATTTGGAATAATCAATTTTTAAAATGATCCATTTAATTAAGCGATTTATTTAAATGTGATCAAAAAAAATTTTGGAGGTATTTGTGAAAAAGTTTCTGTTGGTTGTAGCTTTGGCTGCTGTTTTTTCTGCGGGAGCGGTATTTGCCGATCATCCCAGCGGATGGGGAGTTGGTCTGATGGGCCGCGGCGGCTGGGGTTATGGTGATTTTGGAATGGGAGGCGGCGCCTCACTGTCCTTAAAAGCTCCGTCTTTGCCGATTTATTGGGGTATTGATATGGATCTTGGGAGCCATTTCTTTGGACTGGGCGTTTCTGGAGATTATTATTTTATAGACAATAATTTGGTTGACAAAACCATTGGCTGGTATTTGGGCCTTGGAGCTTTTGCCGGAATCAGTTTTTGGAACAATTACGGCGGTTATAACGACTACATGGGCCTGACAGTCGGCGGCCGTTTGCCGATAGGACTTAGTTTTCAATTCCCGGTCGTTCTAAACGGACTGGAAGTATTTGTCGCCGCAGTACCCAAACTCGGCGGCGCAATGTGGCTTGGACACAGAAGCGGCGGCGGCCTTTTCTTCAACGTCGGCGGTGAGCTGGGCGTACGTCTCTGGTTCTAAAAATTGATTGTTGAATTTTGATTGATCGTTAAAATTAACCCGGCTAAATGCCGGGTTTTTTATACTGCTCCCTCGCCATAACAGCGAATTCCGCGAGGGCTTCTGGTTCTACACGAAGAGCAACTATTGGTTACCGAACATCTGGATCAATTACTTTATGGTTTTCCAAAAATAGTATCATTTCGATACATATTTATAAAATCATAACTGCTAAAATCCACACTTGCCTTCTGTCCATTAATTTCTAAAGTTATATTTTGAGGGAATGCAAAAATATCATGTACAAATAGACCAATATTTTTATTATTCCAAAATGTATAGGCATTTAAATCTATTCCCGGAGATACTGTGTATAGTTTTTCTGTACCAGCTATTGTAGGAATGGATTCAAAAAAATTTCCATACTCAAACCCTAATGATAACCATGATTCAGTGGCGCTCTGGAAATTTCCCCGCAATAACTGTACAATTACCTCATGAACAAAGTCATCCTTAAAGCCGAAGACCTGGACGGCTACCTGACCGCTGATGACAGGCGTTATATAGACCAGATGGACAAAATTTACCGCGAAGTTATGAGCAGTTTTTCCATCATGGACAAGAGCAGGCTGGACAAGGAAAAGAGAAAGGAAGAAGCGAACCTTATCCGGCTTTATACCGACATGGGCATGATAATGCAGGAGATATGCAGGGATGTTAACGCCCTCCAGGTGTATTCGTTTAAAACACCTCAGGAAAGCCACCCGGAAGCTTCCAGGGTAATCGCCAAACTGAGGGATTACAGAACCCCCAACGAGGAATTTATTTATTATATTCAGCGCGCCTACGAAATGCTTTTTAAGCTGGCTTACGGCGGCACAACCGGATCGAACAAGAACTATTTGATCGTTAAAACGCCCGTAGATATTCCCGTGCAGAATTTCGCGGTGCACAAGATTACAAATATTGACGAGAAAATCGAAAATACCGTTATGTGCGTTATGCTCAGGGGCGCTCTTCTTCCTTCCATGATAATGTCCAAAGAGATACAGGAATATTCTTCCAAAAGTTATGTAACTCCTTTTGCGCTTTTCAAAATCTCCAGAGATGACAAAAAGCACGAAAATGACATGGAATACATTTTGGACCTGGATCGTTCATATTTTAATCTGGAAGCCCTGGACGGCAAAGATTTGATATTTGCCGATCCAATGAACGCCACCGGCGGCAGCCTTGTAACTGTTATAAAGTATCTTTTAAGCGAAGGGGTAAAACCAAAATCTATCCAGTTCTTTAATGTCATTGCAGCGCTCAAGGGCGCATTGCGGGCTGTCAGGGCCCTGGAAAACTGTTATGTTTATACCCTGTGGATGGATCCTGTCCTTAATGAAAACGCGTATATTATGCCGGGGCTCGGAGACGCGGGCGACCGGATAAACGGCAGGGATCAGGAATCCTCTCCGCGCAACATTATTCAGCTTGTGGCCGACTACGGATCAAACATCGCCGGTCTTTACCGTTCGCAATTGCGCGAAATCGAAAACATGGTGCTCAAGACAGATACACATTAATGGCAACGGCAAAAGTTTATTGAGTAAAGGTTTATTGAATTGAAAAATAAATTAGTTATTGAACATTTAATTCTATTCACTGTACTTTCCATTTTTGCTTTAATATTAATTGCATCGTGCGCAACCAGCGCAGTCTCTGCCGAGGAATATTATTCAATCGGAATGGCGTATTATGATTTGGGAAAATTTACCGATGCTGAACGCTGGCTGACCCGGGCCGCCGCCGCGGACAGGACAAAGACCGCCTCGGAATATAATCTGGGGCGCCTCGCGTTTGAAACCGGCCGGTATGACGACGCAATTAAACATTTTGAAAATGTTTTAAAACAGGATCCCAACAATGTCATGGCGCTCAGGGCGGCAGCTTATACCAAAATTAAAACAGGGGATTTCCAGCAGGCTCAGTCCTATTACAGCAGGGTGCTTGCCCTTGTCCCGGAAAGTTCGGATGACGGTTACAATTACGCCCTTGTTTTGTACGCCCAAAAAAAATATGAAGAATGCCGGAATGTTCTGCTTGGGTATCCGGCCGCACTTGATGAAAAACCGGATTCGCTGCTTTTGTTTGCCAGAGCCCAGGCCGGCGCAGGTAAGGTGGAAGCTGCGGACAGTTATGCAAAATGGATCGCCGGCAGTACAACTCCCAATCCGCTTGTACTTTATGAATACGGCCAGGTACTTGAGAAGGCAGAATTGTTCGCGCTTGCGCTTGATCAATACCGCGCGGCCCTTTCTTCCCTAAAGACCGATCTTGATAACTTAAAACGCAGCAGGGTCCTCTTCGACATTGCCAGACTCCTTTTGATAGCCGACCCCGGTAACGCAGAGGGAATCACCGGACTTAATTCCGCTATTGCCGAAGGATTTAACGACAGCGCAGCCCTGGCGGATTTGCTGGACGACAGCAGAATCAACAGCGATCAAAAAACAGAGATCAGTAAAATCCTGGAAACAATTTCTTTATAATATTTATGAAAAATTTACCACGAACCACACGAATCGTACCTTCAGTATGTTCACGAACATTTTATTAATATTAAAATTATTAACAGTTTTTCGTGTATTTTCGTGACCTTTCGTGAGGTTCGTGGTAAAATTTTAAAAATTAATTCAAGAATCAAAACGTAATTGTCAGTGACGTGCCGACAGTGCCCAGCAAAGTCAGGATCCGTGAACCAAAGTCTTCGCTGATATTTATTTTGGCGTAAACCGATAAATTAAGCCTGCCAAAAATGCGTACAATGGACTCGTGGCCGGCCGACAGTGTAAAACGGGACTGCGCCGATGTTAACCCCGGAATATATTCATAAATAAAATCTACGTTTTCCCTGCATAAAAGATCATACGCTGTGCGGCCCAGTTCAGAAAGAGTAGGCCAGGAATCCTGTTTTTCGGCAGCCGCCATAACGGAACTGTAAAAAATGCCCAGAATCGTTTTTTCCATAGGACGGGTCCAGGCAAGACCGGCAGTGTCAGTAATGCGGTTCTGATCGTTGTAATAACCGGAAGACCCGATTGTTAATGAGTTGTTAAGTCTGAGTTCTGCGCCGGAGAAACCGCGGAAACTTAAGTCCTGCGCGGCCTGCAGCCTGTAACCGGTTTTTTCTCCGTAATGCATTGTAATAACCGCGTCCAGTGAATGGGTAAATTGATCTGATGAGTAAAATGAAAAAACCGGAGACGCCCCCAGGCTGCCGAACAGATTGATTGCGGAAAAATTCAGGGTACCGCCAAAACTCAAAGTGTCGCGCAGAACATCCATCTTTTGATCCTGGGTACGGTTAAGCCGCAGTGCGATTCTTGCCGGGATAAACAGGGCGGTAAACGAATAATTGGCGGGCATCTGCAGAGTTAATTCAGTACGATCAAAGAACCTGCCGGAATTCAGGGAGGCCCCTCCGGTTAACTGTGCGTTGGCATCTGTCATATTCTGCCTGATATTTGAATCAAACAAAGAATAAAAAGGCGCGCAAAACATTAACGGTAAATAATTATTTAACGCCGCCGCGTAAAGTCCAAGGTCATCGGAAAAATCCCTGCTGCCGTAAAAAAGGCTCCTGCGGAACTCCCTGTCCTGCCTAAAAAGAAGACGCCAGGCGCCGATTGTAAGCGGGAATTCTATTCTGATCAGAGTTCCCGACGCCGCGGATTTATCGGCTTTGGTAAAAGCCGAGGATGCTTCCGTATATAACCTAAAGCCAAGGGGCGAAGTTTTAAGGCTGAATGTTAAACCGGATCTGCCGTTCCTTTTTACTGCGTTGTTCCCGGGATCGGGCATAAGAGGTTCCAGGCTATAATACCAGGCTGCCGCGTAATTTCCGGCGCCGTTAATGTTTGCTGCGTTTTCGGTCCAGCTTGCGCTTACGTTAAACGAAAGGTCAATCGGCAGGGCAGGCAGCAATGCCGGCTGCGAAGCCGTGGACGGGATTGCAAATTGGCTGCCGGAGCTCCAGTCAATACCGGCCTGCCAGTTTTTCTCAAACCGTAAATCCATCCAGGATAAATTCCCGGCCAGGTATAAACGGAATGGAGCTGTAAGCGCCGCGGAAACCGAATGTCCAAACGCCGGATTAGATGTATCCAGATTAAAAGATTCGCTGAAAGTAAAATATTTCCATGATCCGGACAGGCTGTGGCCGGCCCTCCAGTTGTAATTCTCATGCTGAAAGCTATATGAATAATTTCCGGTTACCCTCATTCCCAACAGGCTGAATTCCGCGCCTGTTCTGCCGTTAATTCCGGCCGCGCCTGTTCCCTGTTCAAACGGGTTACCGCCGGCGCCGTACTCCGCGGCCGCAGACAGAGACAGGTCTGAAAGTATATTAATATCCCCGGCAGTAACCAGGGTTCCGGGCCGGCTCCAGTTTACGCTGCCGGATGCGTTTAGGCGGTAGGCCGGTATTGGATTTTCCAGGATTACTTCGTCTGCGGCCGTGTTTCCGTCCGGGAGCGGCACTGCGCCGGGCATTACTAAAAAAGCCAGCCAGACCGAATTTGTTTGGTTAAGGTCTGCGTGTCCGGACACGCAAGCGCCCGGGTAACCGGAAACCGATATATCATCCAGGTAAATCTCCCTGCCTGAACCCTGGTACTGCAGTTTAACCTTTGCCCATTGACCTGCGCTTACACCCGCAATGTCAAAAGCCTTAAGCGGAATATTCGCGTCAATTATTGTTTCTCCGGGATTGTTAAACGATTGCGGCCCCTGTCCCAGTAAAAAACGAAGACTCCCCTGATCAAGGGCTTCCTGATCCGCGTCATCCGGCGCCTGGCCCCCGGCAGTCTGCTGGTTCCCGCCGGCCTTTGGCCGCCTTATAAAAAAGCTAATGGAACCGTAATTGGCAAGGGGAAGGTTAGATAACCTTTGATCGGCTCCCGCTCCGGCGCCGCTGTCCATGTTATCCCAGGCAATTTCAAGGATACGGTTTATTTTATTATCCGGATTTAACTTGCCTATAACCTGGCCGTATTTATCACGGAGTTTTTCTTTTCCCATATCAACAGTTTCCATTACAGCTGCGTTATTGGTACCGGTCAATGAATCATTTGCAGGATAAATTTTATTGCCGTTTGCTATTACCACGCGGAATCCGGCGCCCTTGATTACAGGAGGCGCCAGAATAAATCTGCCAGTAATAGTTTCGGCAGTATCCAGGGGCGCCCAAATAATAATTCTTATATATTGGGCATTATTTAGTTTTACGCGGTCTTCGTCGGTAAGGTTAATCGTTACAGTCCGGTTCCCCTGGTATGAAGGCAATTGTCCGGGAGCCGGTAGACTCGGATTAGGATAGAGGCTTCTATCGATTACCAGGTCCGGGTTCTCCGCGGCGATGCCGTCCTTGCCCGTAAGTGTTCCGGCCTGGAAAACAATATTTAATTTTTCAGCATTACCGCTTATATTAAAAAATCTATACGGGATTTCTATCTGGGCGGCCCTTTCAAGCAATGAGCCGTCCGGGCCCAAAGGAACTTCAAAACCTGTCCATGAATTCTGTGAATCAAGTTCAAATTCAGCGGCCAGTATCTGTATACTTCCGCTAGATGTAAACGCTGTATCCATGGCCGGATACGGACCGTTCATTCCTGCAATTACAGGGGCATTTGATTCTATATTACCGAGCGAAGAAGTTCCAAAAACCGAGACTTCCCTGTAATTGCGGTATACCAAATTGGCCCGGCTTTGAATATCGTAACCTGCCGCGGCTGCGGAAATAAAAGAATCGGCAGGCGGCAGGTTCATAACTATGTCATTGCCCTCCATTCCCGCTGCCCTGTATAAACCGGATGTGTCCGGCTGCTCATATCCTAAACCCGCGGCAAGGCCTGCTGTAAAATTACTGTAATCCCAGTCTGCCTGTGCGCCCAATCCAACGGTACCGGGGCTTGAGATCCCCTGCTCCGAATATGCCGCGCCGGACAGATTCCACCTTAATCCAAGTCCGATTTTGGTATTTAAATGGTCCGCCGCTTTCCAGAGCAGACCTGCTCCAGCCGCAATGCTGCCGGAACGGCTGTCCTGTGATTGCCTAAGATAACTTATTCTTATTGTTTCGTTGTAAAACGGCGGGTAGCGCAGACTTACAGTCCCGCTGCCGGGATTGTAATTAAAATCAGGATCAGGGATTCCGTCGCGCAGAACCCGGACCGACCCCGGAATAATATCGGTTCCTATGTAAAAAGAATCCGCGGCGCTGTAATTGGCAATCCGTATACCAAGATCACCGGTAAAAACCTTTTTACCGGGAAGATAGATTTCCGGGAAAATATTTTCGTCAGATGTACCGTTACCAGTACCGGCGGCAAGCGGCCATCTTTCCTTTTCGTCCCGTTTGTTGTCCAGATTTCCCCTGATCAAACGGAGAGCCGCGCCGGTGTTATCGTCATCAGGTATAAACTCATAGCCGGAGACAACTGTTCCGGTTGACATCTTAACCAGACTCGCCGTATTGTCCGAACCGTCATAGGCAATACTGTAAAGATTTTGCTGTTCAAACGGAGAGAAAGTTCCTTTTTCAAAAATTATAAGGGCCGGCATTCCGTCAATGTAAACTTCACTGGGCCCGTTTCCGGCAGACGGAACACCTGAAGCCGCTGGATAACCGCCGCCAGCCTGGGGGTATTTGCCAAGATCAATATCCCTGCCGGAACTGTCAAAATATTGCTGAACCTTGCCCAAAAAACCGGAGCCGTCTGTGTAACTGCCAAGCGAAGAAACCCAGGGTTTTGGGTCATTGCCGGCGGTATATGAGGCTGCGATCATTCCATCCGGTTCGGCTGCTCCGCCGGTATATGTTCCCAGGGTCATCGTAATAATTCCATCCAGACCGCTTGCCGCGTACTCGCCGGATTCTGCCAAACGCCACCGTCTGCCGCGGTTATCGGTTATTTTACCGCTGGGATCTTCGATGTACACAACAGGAACTGCGGACAAACCAAAGTCCGGAAGTATAAAAGAAATTCCCCTTATCGGCGATGTTACGTCTGCGTAACTATAGGTGCGTTCGCGGCCCTGCGTAAAAATTTTTTCTTCCCTTGCGCCGGAATCGTAGCGGATCAGGGTGTGTACGCTTAAATCCGGGGTTCCAAAACGTCCGTAAAAACCAAAAGAAGAAGGTGTAGATTCGCCCAAATCCAGATATGGGAAGGAAGGAAAATCAAGGCCCGTATTCCCAATGCCGGCATATTGGACAAAATCAGCGGGCCCGCCCTGGTAACCTGCCCTGAAGGTATTAAGGTTATAATTATCAAGAAACGAACCTTCAACAAACCATCTGTCCCTGATCCAGACAGACAAAGTAAGATCGGTTTCCTGCATAAAAAAAGGCGTGTCGCCGGCAAGCGCTGTACTGCCAAAAGGCGTAAGCGCGATACCCCAGCCGGCGCTCAGTGTTCCTTTCCAATAACCGGAAACGTCCACAGATACCGAAGAATCTCCCAATTCGGCCGAAAACAGCTCGGAACCTGCGTTTTGTACTGCAGGAGCCGAATTGTCACCGCTAAAAACAGGAGTTAAAGCCAAAAAAAATAAAAGCAAAAAAAACAAAAAAAGAGGCCGGTCAGCAGACATTACATTCATCTTTATAGTATAATAACCCAGAACAATGATTATTTCCATGATCCAGCTAATTTTTGAAATTCCCGAAGTGCAAAGCATCAAGGATAAACGGCGCATTATCCGTTCGATACGGGATAAACTGCTGCACAGGTTCCACATGAGCGTCGCGGAAGTTGATTTGCAGGATTCGCTGTCTTTTGCGCAAATTGGCGGCGCCCTGGTGTCCAATTCAAAGAGTTTTGGGGAATCGGTTATGCAGAAAGCCTTTGAAATGATCGAAAGGGATCTCCCGGTAAGGATTCAGGACATGAGTATTCATTCGGAGGAATTTTGAACATCAAAAGAATTTTTGGAAAATCCCGGTATGCGGTTTTTTTTCTATTACTGCCGCTGCTGGCATCCTGCGTCGGGGTAAACGCCGACATTGTTTTTAATTCAGATAAATCCGGGACCATAGATCTGGAATATAAAATTTCTGTTTTATTGGAATCGCTGGGCAGGCAGGACGGCAACGAAAATTACCCGGTTGTACCAGCCGGCAGGACCGATTTTGAAAGAACAATCGCCAGGCTGCCAGGACTCAAACTCCTGTCGTATAACATGAGAGAAGATAAAAACGATAAAACCATTAATGTAAAACTTCAATTTGACAATCCCCAGGCGCTTATGTCATTTTTGGATCCGGCCGGAGCCAGGGCTGTTTATTCTGAATCAGGCGGCATTAATAAACTAACCCTTGTCCTTGACGACGGCAGCAGATCTGATGACAGCAGCAGGGTACAAAACCAAAATCCCGATTTGAAAAATTTAATTCTTAAAGCAGCAGAAGGTTATAAAATTTCGGTATCAATGAGTTTTCCGACCGCCGGGAAGCTTTCGATTCTGGATAACAACGGCAAACCAATTATGGATTTGACTGCCGGCAGCAATACGGGAATGGTTTTGGACGGTAAGAAAGTATCTTTTTCCCTTCCGCTTGGTACAATTTTATATTCGCAAAACGGAATAAAACCGGAGTTTACCTGGTAAGCGGTATGGGCCCGCTCTTAACGCATAATAAATTACCGGGTAAATTACCTGCAGCAGCATCGTTAAAATAAGCGTCTGCCTCAAAAAATCCCCTGTCCTCATTCTTTAATACGATTTCCAGAACAAGCGGATTCGGCGGGTCTTCGCCAAGCAAAAATCTGACCGTATTGTCGTCAATGCGTTCCGCAGGGACAGGAGCCGAATAAACAAACGGCGGATCATTGCCCTCATCGCCCAGGAAAAGATCGAACAGGACAGGATTGCCTGACGACTGCAATCTTATATTTACAATCAGGCTTTCCTGGAAAGCAGTCTGCGCCAGCGATACTTTAAAAATATCCGGCGGAATTGATTCCGCAGACTGTTTGTTGGACAGGTCAATGGTACGATAAACAGGTTGCGGTTCCCCGGGAGTTAACAGGGCGTTAAGTGTTATAATTACCAGAAGAAGGCCAAAGATCCCAAGCCAGACAACAAAGGCCGGCCGGATCTTACGTGGGCGGGGTCTGCCGATAAATTTTTTTGAACCGGGATTGACCAAAACAAAAGCCCTCTTGAGCAGCAGCATTATGGGCAGGCAAAGGACGGCGATCTCAAAAGCGGCAATCCAGTTTTCAGGAGCGATAAAACTGCCGATGCCGTTCTGAATTAAAAACAGGTGGGCCGGAAGTCCGCCGGACTCATAAATGTTCCGGATAGCGCCGAAGGTTCTTAGCGGTATCAGCAATATCGTAAGTATTACCAGCCAGGGTTTTTTGGTAACAGCTCCGATAAAACAAAACAGGAAGGCCCACATAAACAAAACCGCGTAAGTCAGATCCAGAGCCGCGGAGACCAGCACCCCAAGTCCTGTTATAAAAATGGCGGAGATTCCGTACAGTTCGGCTTTTCTGGAAAAATGGAGTGAATCCAGCACATGGGACAGTACATTGAACAATGATATTGCTATAAAAACATTGAGTATCCAGCCCCAAAAATCCATATTGGGAGCCTGCACTTTTAATATCCAGTAAATAAAACCGCAAAAAAAACCTACTCCCCTTATTATCAGAACCATAAGAGGCAGGAACAATGCGAAAACCCAGCCTTTTTTTATAAACAGATAAATTCTGGAGATTAACCTTACACGGTGGACAGCTGAAAATATCAGGATTAAGATTACATAAAAAATAGTGCTGATCACCAGAATCAAAACAGCGGCTTTTTCTGAGATAAAAAAATAATTTCCGCCGCTGACCGGCAATATGGTATAATGCTGATCCGGTTCTTCTGCGGGGCGCCGCATTATTTTAGCGTACTCCAGCAGCATATTTGCCAGAACGGCAGGTTCAATTGTTTTTTCAGACGAACCGCTTATGCCGTTTAGTTTAATACCGAAAATTTCTCCGTCCTGTAAAAGGGCTAGCTCGCCGCTTCCCTTTATTAGGTCAAGTTTATACAGTTCATTGTATTTGGCCCTAAAGTCAAAAGGTATTCCGAATGATTTAAACAAATCCGGCAAAGGTTTAACCATCTGCAGGGGCGCCAGATAATTTATGTTACCGTGGCTGATCTGGATTTGGTCCGGGCTGTCCCCGCTGTCCAGATATACGACAGTCCAGGTCTCCGGCATTTCCGGCAGGTTTATCAAATCCCTTAAGCCAATATTTGAATACTCCGGCCGGCCGAGCGCTGATTTTTCGTTGCCGAGAAAGGCGATCAACAGATCAATATTAATGTCTGCAGATGTCTGAGCTTTGGCCGCGTCAATAAAAGCCAGCGCCGCTGCTACGGCAAATTCAGAATCAAGGGGAACCGCCAGAACAAAAGTACCCGAAGAACCCGGGCCGGCCGCAAGACGGACATGGACAGAAGTTCCGAATCCGCCGTAGTTTTGCAGCAGGGGCCTTACTTCAAAAGGGATGGATTTTTTTCTTAAGATATCCGTTACATATCCGGCAGTACTTCCGCTGCCGGCAATCCCGCCGCTGACAGCAGCCGTGTTGCTGCCGGAGGTTTGTCCGTAAACCTGTCCGGGAGGAAAAAAAATATAAATATGAACACAGCAAAGCAATACTACTGCCCGCAATGCTGGTCCCAAAATAAAACGTCCCATTTTTTAAATGATATTAGGACAGGGCATTTTAAACAATTACTGTTTACATGCGATTACTGTGTGCACGCAATTACCCTTCATTTTGAAATTAAAAACGCGGCGCCAAGACCTGCGGCAAGGATTCCGGCTGTAATGCAGCCGATTTTCCATAACTTGTTTTCTTTTTCAAGGCTGCTGATTCTCCGCTGCGCCGTCTGTCTGTAATCCGCGAATGATAATTCCAAGTTCTTCAAGGAGGATTCTGCTTTCGTCAAGGCTGTCAAAAGCGCGGCCGATTCCGCCGCTGAGTTCTCCGCTCTGGACAATAATTGCGCCGAGCTCATCCGCAAGATTTCCAATTCCAGTTTCAATCCGTCCAGTTCCTGCTTCGAGGCTTCGAGCATAAGCTGCAATTCCAAGGAGCTCTTCCTGGAGTCTTGCAGCTCGTTCTGAAGCTTCGTGTTCAGAACTGAGAGCCGATCCGAGATCTCTGTTAACCTGTTCAAGGCGCTCCCTGAGCCCGGCAGATTCTGCTGCGGCAGAGTCTGCGATATGCCAGCGGGTTCCAGCGGAAAAAGCGTAAAGGAGCAGGCCAGGAACAAGGCCGCAGATAAAAGAAACCGCAATAATGTAAACAAGCTTTTTCTCATGCAAGGAAGTACCCCTGTTTTGAAATATATGGAATTTGTGTAAAAAATTCATATTTCAACATATATTTATTGTATAAGGAGAAAAAAACATAATTATGGCGTACCACCGCTTAATTTATTTTTGTTGTATAACTTTGATTTTTACATCCTGTTATAGCGCTGCCCGGTACAATGATATATCAGGTTTTACAAACAGAACTGCCGCAATTCCTGCAGGTGTCATTGATGACTCCGGCATCGCCGGTGACTTGCACGAAGCGCTTGGCAGATCAAGCAAAATTATTTTTGTAGAACTGGAAAAAGATGCAAGCCTGGCGGTTATCTCCGTAAATGCTCCGGATTTTTCTGATGGTGAATATGCCATGGAAGAACTCACTTTCCTCCTTGTAAATGAACATAAATTCCGTGTTGTTGACAGGCATAACCTTGATATCATCCGCGCGGAACAGCAGTTCCAGCTCTCCGGTGAAGTAGATGACGCTACCGCTGTATCCATTGGTAATTTAATTGGAGCGGCTTTTGTAATTACCGGCAGCATTGGTTCCAGGGAATCCTTAAATTACCTAAGGGTCAGGGTGCTTGATGTAAAAACCGGCGAAATCAAACTGATGAGTTCAATAACCTACGGAGGGATCAGGTGAAGAAGACATTGTTCCTTTTAATGATATTATTTCTTGTTTTATTGGCTGCAGTTCAGCGCAATGCCCTGTGCGCAGGCGCTTCATCAGCCTCATCGGATACACGCGGCCGCTATCTGGCCGGACGGGGAATTATTATCCCTCCCGAAGAAATTTTTTTGGATTCATATCTTGCCTCTGTGGATTATAATTACCCTAAGCCCGGCGGTGATCTTGGAATAAATATATACAACAGCAGTTCAATAATGAAACCGGGACAGGAAGGTATACTCCAGATTGGCATCCAGGGGAGAAAAGCAAACTACGCAGAGCTCCCGCCGATGAACCTGGTTTTTGTCGTAGATTGTTCGGATTCAATGAATGACGAAAACAAAATTGAGTGGGTCAGGGAATCGGCCGCCATTTTTGTTACCAAGGTCAGGCCCCAGGACTCCCTGGCCCTGGTCAGTTTTACAGATACAGCCGAAATAAACTTCCCGTCATCCCTGATGAATAGTTCTGCCAAAAAGCAAAATTTTCTGGATGCGATCGGCAATCTGCAGCCTCACGGAACCAGCAATCCGGAAAAAGGTCTTGCCGCCGGATACCAGCAGGCGCTGCTAAATTACCGTGAAGGATCGGTAAACAGGGTCCTGTTTTTTTCTGACGGAACAGAATTTTCTTCCAGGCTGAATCTTGCCGGCGCCAAGTCAGGCGATATACGGGTATCATTAATCTGGAATAACCGCAATGATTTGGACCTTCATGTTTTTACTCCCAAAGGCGAAGAAATTTATTATGGCCATAAAAAAGATACCACAGGAGGAATGCTTGACGTTGACATGAATGTAACAGGCGAGACAACCAAACCTGTCGAAAATATTTTCTGGGGACAGGGCCGGGCGGCACAGGGCAGGTACAGGGTTGTGGTAAGAAATTACGGGTATCATGAAAAAAGCACTGAGCCGACGCCTTTCCAGATTGAAATCAAGAACGGTTACCAATACAGTTATTTTGACGGAATTGTAAACGGCAAGGGCCGCGACAGCGATGCGGAAGTTACTTCATTTGATTTTATGACCGCTTCGGCGCTTAAGGAAGAAAAAGACATAATTTACCAGCTGGCCGCAAGTTACAGGGAATTGGGAATAACAATTTCAACCATCGGTGTGGGGGTTGGGTTTGACGCGGAGCTTATGCAGACTCTGGCACAGGACGGCGGAGGAAGTTCGCGGTTTATAAATGATCGGGCAGAAATGAAAAAACTCTTCGATACTGAATTTGAGCGTATGGCAGTCCTGGCCGCTACTGATCTCGATATGGTTCTGGAATTTATGCCGGGAGTTGAAGTTCTCGAAACCTGGGGTTACCAAAACCAGATCGAACAGAATCCTGTCAATGGCAGTAAAATTTATTACACACTTGCCGGTCTGCATTCAGGCGATTATGAAACAATATTGGTCCGTTATTGTCTGCCCCTGAATGCTGAATTATCTGTTAACCGGTTCGCGGATTTTACAGTCAATTCAAAAAATTTATTTGGCAAAACAAATGCACCGCAAACAAAAACAGCCGAAGTTACTGTCTCAGAGAATACGGCTGACGGCATTTCATCAGGTATGGTACTGCGTTCCGGGACCATATTAAATTTTACAGAGGCGATCAAAGAAATTGGCAGCCTATATTATGCGTGTCAGGATGATCTTACAGCTCTTTCCATACTGGAACAGGAAACCGGAAACCAAAAACCAGACCCCATGCGCAGACAGCGAATAAATGAACTTATGGAAAACATACTCAAACGGCTTGAAGCTTCTTTGAATCTTGAAAGAAAGACAAGACTGGAAATGGAGGACGCCGCGATTAGGCTTGATAATCCGGAAATTTTTAAAAATCAAACGGATATACTTGTAAAGTATGATGAAATTTTAAGCCGCGAATTAATTGCATCCGGAGGAAGCCCTGCCGGGAAATATTATGGACTGGACAACCCGGCTGACAATACTGCGCTGAATATGGCAAATACCGCAAATACTGTACTGCTTGGTGAACGGCTGTCAGCTCTCTGCAGTGAAATCAGTTCGTCATTTCCTGCGGGAGGCCGGTATGTAACAGCACTGGCGCCGTTCGGCATCCGCGGGACAGAGGAGGAATCCCCGCTGCTGGAATTTATTTATGAAAACGCAATTGTAAATTTTTCTAAAAACCCCGGTATTACCCTGGTTGAACGCAGCCGGCTTGATGTTGTCAGAACAGAATTGAATCTAAACAGCAATAACCTGTCAGACACTGACACGGCCATAGAAACGGGTAAACTGCTGGGAGCCGGATACATAATTACCGGTCAGGTTATTCCAATCAGCGGCCAGGTAATAATTTTTGCCCGTGTAATCCAGGTGGAAACCGGCGAGATACTCAGCGCCGCACAAATATTCGTGGATCGTGCGATAACGGAACAGATCTTTCCATAGTTTTTTTAATCGAAATAATATATATTATTTTTATGAATAAACGGGTAGTTCTTAATTTATTATTTGTTTTTATAATATTATCTGCTTTTGCATTTGTTTCCTGCTCGCGCACCGAACCCAGGATTCCTTTCGGTTTTATTGAACTCGTATATTATCCCGGCACTCCAATGCCCCAGGAACGCTTTTCTTTTTTTGTAATTGCCGAAGATGACGACGGCATGGAAAACCTTGCGGAACTGCGGCTCTACAATGACAGGGAAGGCCTGCAGTGGGTGATAAGCTCGGACGACTGGGTGCAATATGAAGAAGACGGCAAGCATTGGGTAGGCAGCCGCAGCATAACAATGTACGGCGACGGAATACTTCCGCGCGGCCAGTACAGGGCAGTTTTGATTAACAAGGGCGGAGAAAAGACCGAAAGGCTCTTTGTCTTTGACGTTCCGGAAGATCCCCGTTTTCCGTATCCTTTCCTGCAAATTGACAGCGGAAGGTACAGCATAGATTCCAAATATCCTGTTAATTCATTTATCGTTTATGATCAGCAGGGAAATATACTAAGGACTGTGACGGTTCCAAAAAACGAAGGTTCCATCGCCGAACTTAATCTGCCGAGCAATGCCAGACTGCTGGCGCTTTGGGCTCAGGACGAGCAATACCACACTTCCGCGCTGACGGAAGCGGTCTCGTACCGTTAACCGGGAGCAGGCAGATGGAAGTCAGGGGTATAAAAAGCTACGTACTCCGCAGCGGGAGAATGAGCGATGCCCAAAAACGCTCTTATCAAAACCTGTCTCCCCTTTTTTGTATTTCCGCGGATAAACCGGTTGCCGATTATAAAACCGTTTTTGGCAATGACAATCCGGTTATTTTGGAAATCGGGTTCGGCGCAGGAAGCGCCACCGCGGAACTGGCGGAAAAAAACCCAGGCATAAATTACCTGGGTATTGAAGTATTCAAGGCCGGCATCGGAAGGCTGCTTTGGGAAATTGAAAAACGAAATATAAAAAACATAAAGATTATGGAAGGCGACGCTGTTGGAATTTTTTGCAATATTTTGCCAAAAGAAAAAGCGTACGGGATCCATATTTTTTTCCCCGACCCCTGGCCCAAAAAACGGCATCACAAGAGGCGCCTTGTAACAAGACCTTTTACGGACGAATTTCGAAAATGTCTTGGGCCGGACGGCTATGTTTATATGGTCACAGATTGGCAAGATTACGCGGACTGGGCCCTTGCTGAACTGTCGGCAACCCAGGGCCTTGTCAATAAATATGAAGGTTTTGCCGCAGCACAGGAATGGCGGCCCCAAACCAGATTTGAGACAAAAGGACTGGACAGAAATCATAAAATCTGTGAGCTGTATTTTGTGAGGGAAAATGGCTAAAAAAACCCGGACAGCGGAACTTGCAGAATTGATTGGAAAATATCAAAAATCCTATTACGAAGGCGAAGGGGAAATTTCAGACGCTGAATTCGATTTGCTTTGGGACGAATTAAAAACCCTGGACCCGGGCAATCCGCTGCTAAAAAAAGTCGGCAGTACAGGCAGCGGTCCGGCGCCGGATACTGACGGTTTTCCCAAAACCAAACATATAATTCCCATGGGCAGCCAGGACAAGGCAGCCAATCCCGCGGAGTTCATTGCATGGGCAGTAAAAATCAAACCGGTTTTAATTGTCTGCCAGTACAAACTTGACGGGGCAAGCCTGGAACTGCAGTACGAAAAGGGACGCCTCAAAACCGCGGTTACAAGGGGCGACGGAATTATCGGCGACGAAATTACGTTAAACGCAAAGACGATGAGAGGCGTTCCGGAAAAACTGCGGGAAAATTTTACCGGCGGGGTGCGCGGAGAAGTTGTAATGTACCATGATGTCTGGAAGAACAAATACCCGGACAAGGCCAACTGCCGCAACGCGGCAAACGGCATCATGCGGCGCAAGGACGGAGCAGGCTGCGAAGATCTCACGCTGATTACCTATGACGCTTCGGTCCCAGGGAATGATAATTTTTTTACGGATGAAATCGAAAAAATCAAATGGCTGAGACTGCAGGGTTTCAATACCGTCGAAACTGTTGAGTTTGATGACTATGCAAAAATTATTCCCTACCGTGAAGCAACCGCGGAAAAACGTAAAGAACTTCCGTTTGACATTGACGGTCTTGTCATTAAGGATCGAAGCATAGACATGGGTGATTTGCGCAAGGACAGACCCGAACGGCAAATCGCGTTCAAGTTTGATCTTGAAACAGCCTTCAGCATTTTGCGTAAAGTAGAATGGAGCGAGAGCGGCGCCACTTACACCCCGATAGGAATAATAGACAGCGTCAGGATCGCCGGAACAACCGTTCAGCGCGCCAACCTCAACAACCCTTCGATGATACGCGCAATGGGACTGCAGATAGGTTCGGCGGTAACCGTTGTCAAGCGCGGTGAAATCATTCCTAAAATAGAAGGCCTTGCACCAGCCGGGGCTATTGAGGAAAGCCCGCATAAGACAGAAATAGTCTATCCAACTGTCTGCAATGCCTGCGGCGCCGCATTGGAAGACGCCGGAACCCGTCTGTATTGTCCCAATGGCTTATGCCCAAAAAGACTGCACCACCGCCTCCAAAAATGGGTTAATACCCTGGATATACGTGAGCTGGGCGAAAAACTTCTGGCGCAGCTTTTTGATTCCGGCAGGGTTAGAAGCATCAGCGACCTATATACACTTACGCAGGCAGAGGCAGCGGCATTCGAACGGATGGGAGAATTGTCTGCCGCAAAAGTAATCCGGCACATACGCACAAAAAGAAACCTGAGCCTTGCGGTTTTTATTGCAGGTTTCGATTTTGAAGGAGTAGGGGAGTTAATAATCGAAAAAGCGGCTGTAAGCGGATTTGACACACTCGAAAAACTGCGGCAGGCGTCAGCGGAAGAACTCGCGGGTGTTTACGGCTTTGGAGAAATCACGGCCAATACAATAGTATCCGGCTTAAAAGAATGCCGGGCAGAAATGGACAATGTACTGGCAGCAGGCATAATTTCGATAACCCCGCCGCCCGACAGTCAAAGCGCTCCCTTTAAGGGATTATCTTTCTGTTTTACCGGTGAATTAAAAACAATGAAGCGCAGCGAAGCCGAAGAAAAAATAAAACTTCTGGGAGGCAGCGTAAAATCGGCGATTGTAAAAAATCTGTCATACCTGGTAACCAATGACCGCGAATCGGGATCGGGTAAAAACAAAAAAGCTGCGGATTTGGGAATACCGGTTATTAATGAAGAGGAATTTTTGAAGATGGTTAGTGGGGAGTAGGGAATAGGGAGTGGGGAGTAGGGAGTGGGGAGTGGGGAATAGGGAGTGGGGAGTGGGGAGTGGGGAGTGGTGTGGGGGACGGAGTACCGGCTCTGTATTTTTTTAAAAATTTTGGAAATGGCTGCTGTATAATTGAAAAATAAAAAAATGATTAATTACAATTTTTGTTGACTTCGGATTAATTTCAAGGTAAAAATTAAAACAGCCCTAAAAAAGAAAGGAGTATCTTATGTATCTAAAACAAAAATTGTGTTTTGTGGTTGTCCTGTGTATTTCAACAGGACTTTTGTTCGCATCCGGAAATACCCAGCAGCAGAGTATTCAATCGGCAGGAGGGCCGACAACCCTTGTCGTCGGTATGCAGACTAATCCTAATATATTGGATTACAAGGATAATTACCAAACACGATATGTCGAAAAAATGAACAATATTAGTATTGATTTCTATATGCTGCCGAATATTCTGGCCGATGCCCGCAGCAAGGTAGCCCTCCTGGTTTCTTCCGGCGATCTTCCTGATGTGCTTCAAATGGGATTGGCTACGGAAGCTGCTCTGGAATACGGGTCCAATGGCGCAATTATTGATCAGACTTCCTATCTCATGGACAAGACCAAGTCGCCGAATTTTTGGAATATTCCGGAAGCAGACAGGAATGCAATGCTTGTAAACATGAAGGCTGCTGACGGCAAAATTTACAATCAATTGATATGGCAGCCTGAGTCCTGGAATCTGACAGCGCACCGCCAATATATTAACAAAGCCTGGCTTGATAAATTGGGTCTTAAAACCCCCGTTACTACTGATGAACTGCGGAACGTACTTTCGGCATTCCGTAATCAGGATCCCAATGGAAACGGTAAACAGGATGAACTTGGTGTTTACGGCTGGTTCGGCGGAACATACGGGGAGAATGTTACCGCGGGTCTTATTAATTCATTTGTCTTTTATAACAAGGATGAACTGGCTCTTGATGACGCGGGAAACAAGGTAATTGCTCCGTTTGTGCAGCCAGGTTTCAGACAGGCTCTTCAGTATTTATCGTCGCTCAGACAGAACGGCTTGCTTGAACCGTCTCTGTTTACCAACAATCAGCAGGAATACCGGGCGGCTCTGGCGGCGAATCCGTCTGTTGTAGGTTTTGTGTCGGCGGGAAGTGTCGGCAACTGGGTAGACGCTGATAATAATGCCAACTTTTTACAGCTTGCGATGATACCGCCCCTTAAAGGCCCGGCAGGTTTAAATTATACCCCGTATACAGGTTTTATTCCCGGTGCTGTAGGGTATATTTCCAGTACTTGTAAAGTTAAAGATGTTGCCTGGAAATATCTTGATTCATTCTATGATCATGATCTTTCGATCATCGTACGCTTTGGAGAAGAAGGGGTAGACTGGACAAGAGATCCCAATGTATTGGCAAGTCAGACCAACGCGTATGTATCTGCTGGTCTTTATCCCAAGATCACCATTGTTGAAACAAGCCTGGTTTGGAATAATCCCAATAATACAATTTGGGGTAACCCGGGCCCGCGTTATGCTTCCGAAGAGCAGGGAAATACCCGCGGAAGCCTTACCCGCCCGTTCGTGCCGGAGTCAAAGGTCGCCATTCTTGACGCTTATAACTATCAATGGTATGTTCCCAATCATCCAAAGTTCATACTGCCTCCGCTCAAATTTACACTTGCAGAAGCGCAGAAAATCGGAGCGCCCATTACCGATGTAAGAAATTTTGTTCAGCAGGCTATTGCAGAATTTACAGTCGGCACCAGGGACATAAACAACGACACTGCCTGGAATACTTACTTGAGAGAACTAGATAATCTTGGCCTGCAGCAATGGCTTACAACAGCTCAGGCGGCATATGACCGGTCAAAGTAATTAAGAGTTAATATTAAGAGGCAGTTCATAAACAGGAAATGCAGCTGCCTCCCGTATTATTCATCAGTCTCAAACCGCGTTCCGGGAAATGCAGACGCCCGGCGCCATCGGCCGGTACTGGTAATTAGGCACTGTTAAAAAGTATAATATATACCGATAATAAAGTAGTAAAAATTAGTAAAATATTTTAAGGGAGCTTGATTATGGAAAACGTAACCGCAATTAACAATTCTGCCTTGAATGACATCACAGAATTAAGCAAAAAAGCGTCTAATGCCGTTGTTCCGCAGCAGCTTCAGCCCGGAAAAGCAATTACCGAACCGCAGCAGCAGCCCGAAACGATTTCTTACAGTAAACCAGGCATTCAGGTCGATATAAGCCAACAGGGAATGAGGGCAAGCGCTGTACTTCAATCTGCAGACTACTCGAAAATGTACCAGGAAGCGAAACAGCTAATTACCGAAAACATGCCTGATAATGAAATCCGCGCCAAAACCCAGATGTCGGAAACCGAATTGGATAAAATCCGCAAGGAACTTTCCCAGGCATTCTGACAGAAAAGCAGGCCGCATCCGGCCTGCTTAGGACTTTTTTTCATATTCGGCCATTAAGCAAATACCGCCGAATGCCTCTCTGCTTTAAATGAAAGAGACGAGCTTGCAGGATCACAGCCCATAAGTTCCAACAGCTCTGGAGCAGCGTAGCGTGCGCGTTCCATTAACGCGTCAAGTGAACCTGATTCCAGAATCAAACCTGGGATATCTTCGCTGGTGCAGAACCATACATGGGCTTCTTCGTCCCATTTTAATAAAACTGTATATTCGTTCATACCAAATTTCTTCCCGTTGGTTCGCACAGCCTTCGGAAGTTTATATCCCCTGGACACTTATTGGATTATAATTTTTTTTCTATTTGGATGATCTAATTCTTTTGCGGCCTAGAAGACTTGAACCTTCCGTCCCTTCGCTCCTGCTCAGGGACTCCAGGCCGCCTCCAGGCGCTGCCGGCGCCATCCATGGCGCCTATCCCTCGCATCCGCTCGGCGCGCCTTACGGAAGTTCAAGTCTTCTGGATATTTTTTCGGTATGTTGAATTTTTTTTGCAATGTAGTGATCTTTTCTTTTGCGGCCTAGAAGACTTGAACTTCCATGCCTCTCGGCACCAGCACCTCAAGCTGGCGTGTCTACCAGTTCCACCAAGGCCGCAAGTTATATCACAAGATATAACAACGTTTTATGGCATTTCA
>Ga0123357_10001546_pt1 | contig 24501 bp, 17 predicted proteins | sample TergutEmb28metaG_FD_89873 | JGI IMG/M metagenome (GOLD analysis project Ga0123357, IMG submission 89873) | Embiratermes neotenicus P4 segment gut microbial communities from Petit-Saut dam, French Guiana - Emb289 P4 | ecosystem: Host-associated > Arthropoda: Insects > Digestive system > Gut ...
AAATATGTTTCCTTTTTTATTTAGTTTGGAAATCGAATTTTTTTGTTTTTTCCCCCCCCCCCCCCCCCCCACCCCAAATGTATGTGCACAATTGGTGGTGGGTTTATTGGTGGTGGGTTTATTTTCAGTATAAATCACCAGAAAGAAAATTCTGATATTCATTAACAAGCATAATAATTTATTCTGTTAAACAGAATTTTGTATTCCAAAAAGTTTCATTTCAGATTTCACTCAAAAAGTACACTTTTACTTTAAAGTGGTACCATAAACATTCAGATTTAGACACAAGGGTTCCACAAATAAAAAGAGTTTGAAGATCACTGATCTAGAGGAACAGGGCTTCTTCCAATCTATTTATGAGATACCATCTTGGAATTGTTACCAAATAAACTACACTAATTCTGTCGAACACAACACAGGTTTAGTTAAAATTGAGTTACACCTTTACATGCATGCGACAAGTTTCGGCTTCCATAAAGATTGGAATTTTGCATATACATAGAAACACAAGTTTCAGTAATTTTAACCTGACTCTCCACTGATGCTTATCACTGATAAGACTACAAAATTAAATGTGCATAAATTAATATACAAGGAAAGATGAAGGATTTGCACTTGTAGAATTCATAATACCAAATACCATATAGATCATTCACAAACATCCTTCCTTAATTTGGCAAAATATCAATATGAACCTTGAACCTGCAGCAACATTACACACAAAGACATCTGTTTCTGCATGGTGCCACATTATCTCTGTGTTAAGAAAGTGAACAAACTGTACCTGTTTCCAGTGTTGAAATACATCATACCAAGTGCAAGTGTCGCACCAGGACTAGTGACATCTATGTTGACTGAGTCACCTTCCCGGATCTGGTAGCTTGGAGACTTGTATTTCTCCTTCTGCGACCCTATAATACAAACCAATAGACTTAAATTACTACACTGACGGCACAGTAACAAGTCCCATGCGGTTTCTTCAATGTCTTCCGTGAGCTGTTACACTTCCCATCTACCACACTTGCCGATATTCATACCCAGTCATCTGTCCTTCCTGTTAATAGAAATACTGGCAGTTACAATCATACATAAACTCACTAGCAAGAACTGCTTGAGGTAGGCTAACCAAGGACTGAGAGGGCTGGGCAAGCAGGCAAAGGTAAGCAGATGGAAGCAGCCTTGAGCCCATCATCACCACCAACTGTGAGATATCTTTCTTTCATCCCAGTAGAGACTGCAGTGCCTGACATCTGTTTCAGCCACTTTATCTGTGGGATGGACAGCCTCCCAGTGTAGCAGGACAAAAAATCTAACAGTAACTTACAGTCACAAGCCACTTGAAAAATTATGTGCACAGTGTGGTACTTTGCCTATTTTCACAGTTATTTCTGGGTCCCTGTAACTTATCTATGCCCTCTTTTCACTTAATTTTGATCATAAACATGTGGTGCCTCAGAGGAAGCCTGCTAGTTAACCTCAAAATTCTAGATCCATAGTGGCACCAATCTCCATTAATGACCCATTCATTGTCACGCATTCTCCTATACAGGGTTCATGGACATGGTGTAATTAACCCTTAGCTGCCGAACAACATATATATATATATATATATATATGTCACGCTGTGAGGTCTTTAAAGAGCTGAAAGACATATATATATATATATATATATATATATATGTCACAACCAATGTGACAAATTTTGGAGCAATTTTGTTCACTCCTAATATGCATACTGCGGAGTTCTGCTTTGCTGTGGACTCTTGAAGGTCAGGCCTGCATTGTGTAGCCACAGTGCCCCCCCGCCCCCGTCCCCTCAACCCCTCCAAAGAGTCCCTCTTTTATACGTCAACACATACAAGCTGCGCACTTATTGCAGCTAACACGGTTCCAGACACAGCACATCTTGTTTATGGCTCAAAAAGGAGTTGAGAGAGGCTTGAATATCAATAACGGCCTAAGAAAAAAGCAGGAACTGTTGACCAGAAAGTTTTCAGTGGTGTACCGTAACACATATTCTCAGACAAAAGTCATACACAAAAATCAGAGATATCCACAAAAATTGATGTTTACAGATACAGTAGGTCCCACTGACGTGCTCTAGTACAGCTGCAGCATTCTGTAGGGGTTGTGGGGCAGTAATTTACAACACACACCCACAAATTTACTAAAAACGACTTGGGCACCCCCGCATAGCTGTAATATCGTGCAGGAGTCACATTGTGGCTTTAGATCTGTTTTGCTCTCACCATAGAAGTAGCCCATATTTTCATGATATGTGTCTGTTGCTAGGCACAGTTACAGAGAGTAGTAAGCAGGTCGGACTTCTAAGTGCTGGGAATGGCCACCAAGAAACTGAAGCCCGACGAGGAAGCCATCACTGAAATTCTGGTTGCAGACACTGATTCAGAATCAGGTGCTGACGTTAGCGACGGCGGCGGCGGCGATGGCGACGACGACGACGGAGGAGGAGGAGGAGGAGGAGATGAAGAAGAAGACGAGCAACAACAACAAGAAGAACAACAACAACTACTACAGCAAGCCTCAGCACAAGACAAACCACAGGCTGCAGCAAGTGGCAGAGGATTACCACCCTGGGGACCACCTCAAGGAAGGAACACAAATGTTCATCCTTTCATTGGTCCAGCATAAGGTGTGAAAAAAATTGAGGCTCCACACATCAACAAAGACAGCTCACCACTGTCTGTGTTGATGTTGTTTTTCACAGAAATTTTTCATCTGCTGGTGGAACAGACCAACTTATATTACGAGCAATTCTTGGACCGACAAGCCGGACCTAGCCGCCGACTACCTGACATTATGTTGCCAGACATGATGACTTTCATTGCCTTAGCTCTGCAGATGGGACACGTCTTGAAAGACACACTACACGACTACAAGTCCAGATTTAGACAGACACGCACTCCATTTTTTGAGGAGACCATGACACGAGACAGATTTTTACACATACTACGTTTTCTGCATTTTGCGGACAATTCACAGAGACCTGACCAAAGTGAAGAATATGACCAACTGTGAAAACTAAGGACCGTCTTTGATACCTTGGATGACAATTACGCAAAACTCTATAACCCCTCAAAGAATATGGCAGTGGACGAGGTAATTGTAAAATACAGGGGCAGGGTTATCTGGCAGTATATTCCAAAGAAAAGAAAGCGTTTTGGCATCAAAATTTACAAACTGTGTGATGAAGCAGGGTACACGTGTGCCATGAGGATGTACTTGGGTAAAGACTTGCAATCCGCCACTGATGACATGACTGCAACACATGCAACTGTTAGACAACTGACCTGCAGAGTTGAAGGCTTAGGACACAAACTATTTATGGACAATTTCTTTTCATCACTGAGACTTTTTGATGACTTGGATGGACATAAAATTAATTCTTGCAGGACAGTACAGCCAAACAGAAAAGACATGCCCTGTGACTTCGGACCAAAACAACTGAAACTGAAAAGGGGTGACGTAAGGGTGAAGATCAGGGGAGGTTTGACCGCATTAGTTTGGAAGGACAGACGAGAAGTTTACATGCTGACTAACATGGACCTACCACCAGCAGAAGGAAATTTTTGTGACAACAGCAACCGCCCCGTGAAGCCTCACATCATGGAACGGTATAACCAGCACGTGGGTTTCATCAACATTTCAGATCGTATGGCCAATAGCTATTCGATGGATCGACGTAACCTCAAGTGAACCAGGAAACTGTTTTTTCACCTCCTGGATCTAACAGTACTCAACAGTTGGATTCTGTTATCTTCATGTGGGGCTCAATATACCCACCGAGATTTCAGACTCCTTCTGGTGAGGAATTTGATTGAAGAAGCTGGAAAAAGCCAAGATCGGCCCACCCTCAGTTTGATTGGAAGACCAAGTGCGGCGGCAGCAAATACTGTGCGGCTAGAGAACCATCATAACCAACACTGGCCAGCAAAATCAGCACAACTCCGCTGTCGCGTTTGTTCATCTCGTGGCCAGAGAAAGACCACGGTCTACAAGTGCGCGAAGTGTGACATAGGCTTGTGCGTGCTGCCTTGTTTTGAGGATTATCACACAAAAGTGAATTTGTAGACCACTTAGAATTGATAATAGTATGTGTTGTGGTAAAATGTGATCCAAAGTGCCACAGACCTTCTGCAGCAACCAGAATTATGTGAGTAATAAACTATTTACACTACATTTTACATAATGCATGCGATTCAAAGGCCTAAATTTATTACAACACTAGGTGAACATTTTTTCCCAGATAAATCAATTCATAAGCAGATTGCCAAATTTTATTGAATTAAATTGAATTAAATTTGAAAGAAAAGTCTATGAGATATGATTTTTTTTCTAAGAGCATGCATTGAAATTTAAAAAACCCCAGAAAAAATTCCGGCAGGCAGCCACTGCACGAGGCATTTAAATCCTGGCGGCTAAGGGTTAATAAGTCATTTTCTTTTGCATATTTCACTAATTTCTCTGCATTTAAGTACTGCTCTGCAATGCAAAGCATCATGTGAATAATGTTTAATGTGACAGAATGTATGAAAAAGAAAATCACATAATTCTCAGGGAAATCAAACCAAGGTTTATTTTAATATGTTCCATTCCTGTATTCCTGTATTCTTGTAAAAACATCACCCTGATGATGGCCACTGTTGCAGCCAAAATATGTTAGTGAGAAAACTGTGAATAAAATATATCATAAATATTGTAGTGCCCTTTGTTGGTTATTTATATGTTATGGACCAGATTTGTTTATTCTGTATCCCCAGAATACTAACACAAAACAGTGTCTACTAGCAGGCAGATCTGCATGCTAATTCATGATTGTCAATAAATGAAACCCACAACAGACATATTAAAACAGGCAAGTGCCCCACTTACCTGTGAGGGGACGGCGGTGACCCCCCACCATGTAGTAATGCAGTTTATCAGGAACAGCTAAGTCTCCCAGTCCACACAGTTTGGACCCTTTCCCCAAAACCACAAGTCCAAGTGCAAGTCCAGCAGCTAGTGAATATGACTCTCGATCCACACTGTTCTCCATCTCTGGTCCTGGTGGACGTCCTACCAGAACATACAAACACAAAAACAAAAAGGATGGCAATTTTATCACTTACATATAGCACGATCACATTACAAAAGTCGTGTTATTTCCAACATGCATCCTCTTGAAAATTAATGTTTATTATAATAAAGTTTAATTGTAATGGGAAACACAGTCAGTACAGTAAAGAGGCCAAAGGCTCTGGGGAGCAGGCAGCTTCCTCTCTGATTAGTACCACGGGTGTTATGTTCCTTGGTGTAGAGTGGTGAAGTTGATTCTGATGACTGAACTCTCATGCAAGAGTTTAATATGGGGGATTGGTATACCCACTTCCCTCTCTGGCTTCATAATGTGATGCTTAATTCAGTAAACAGGCAATTTCACCTTTAGCTTCTTCTTCCTCTTGTATGGAACTCTGACCCAATTACAGGCCATGGCCTGTAAGTGGGACACCCCCGAACATCTTGACCTTTTCAGCATATACATTTTCCAGAATCCTGCTGTGACAAAACAGCTGTGTAACACACAGAGTGTCTCAAAAGACCATGGTAACTTGGTAACTTCCATGGAGGACCATGGAAGAGAATTGACATGATAATTCAAAACCGGTGACCCAAAAACAGTAAACACTAAGTCCTTGTTTTATTCCCCAGCTGCATTCCTTAAAAAATGGGCACCAATTAAACGGGCTTAAATTAAAAATGATACACCAATAAGAAAGAAAGGCTTAAATACATGCAAATAAACCAGCCAAAGGACATTACACTGAAAATGAAAGACTGCAATTTGAGAAGTGATGTAAATTGGGAAGGGGTTAAGGCAGTAAGGTGTAAAACATCCTTCCATTAAACAAGGCCTTGGTGTATTGCGTTTTACATGCTAGTTGGTACTCAATTTCTCTCATATAGTTTTAGGTCTGCATAATAGCAACCAGCTTGCTGTACTAAAATAATCAAAAAACCCTTCAATTGGCTCAAGAACTGTTGAATGGTTATCAGTTTTCAGATATGAATGGTGTTTCATTATCCTTACCTTCGCCTGTTTCAGTTATTGGGCCCTCTACTCATAATATATCATTGTCCATCAGTACCTTATTATCTGGTAAGTACAGTCAGTTTCACAGCCACTACAATGCCTTCAGGATCAACACTCTCACTACTCTTATGTCTACTTTCAACAGCAGGCTAGTTAGGCCTAAGCTGTGCAAAAACATAGAGTTCAATTTCAAACATATTACAAGATGAAATTATTATCACACATATAACTATTAACTGTCTTGTAACTAGATCTGTATTGTCTCTAAAACTAGAGCATTTTATCTGCAAAGTGAATAACAGAACCCACACCACCAAAATCCATTCATGGAGATAGCTCCTAATACTACATCAGAAATAGACAGGAAGAGAAGCACATGTCTTCCATGAAAAGGTATTTTTTTTTGTATAATTTGCTACATTCATATTACGCATTTGACTTTGCTGGAAATCAATATACAGGGAATAGGAAAGATATGAATTCCATAATCTCCACACAACAAAATTACTCACTTTCCATAACAAAATTAAAATTAACCTTTCTTGAGTAAGCAAGTATTAAATTATTAATGCAAGTCTCGCATCATACATATACATAATCCCCCATATTTCTAACAAATATAAGTGATTCTTTAATGTCAAAAGATAATATTTGTGAACTGAATGTCCAAAAAGATTTCTATTCTTTTACAGTGCGTGTGTGTTACCTATCTCAGAGAGTAGGACCTCTGCAATATGCCTGTGGGCAGTTCCCTGAAAAACAAGGCCTACTCCAAGCAGAGCTGCTACTTGTACATTCTGTGGAATATCAAGCTCAATGGATGTAGGAGGCAGCAGAGCCTCAACATGAATGCTCATCAGCTTGGTGGTGGCCACATCCATTGTGCCTGCAAAGCAGAAACATCGTAGTCCTATGTCATATGTAGTACAAGCAAAATACATATTTTAAAATTTTGTGCTTCCTGACAGTTCCAGAATCTTTACATCAGAGATGTGTGTACCCTCAGAAGACAACAAAATAATGCCAGTATATAACAATATTTCTGATACTGTGTGAATTGCCAAGTCAATTCAAATTCAAAGGACAGAATTTTATGTTACTTTAATAAAGATCCTCATAATCATCTGGCTATGTTGCATAGTTGTTTTAAGACCTAAATTAATGAACACATACAACACAACATACAAGCATTGCTACCCTTTTTAAAACATCATTCACCTTTACCGAATTCTGCATTTACCTTGCATCTGTTTGACACTCCCCTTTACAGTCTGACATTCAGTTTTATTTAATTTCATTAAATTAAGCAATGGCAGTTTTAACTTGAATTCTTTCAGGTTTATGTAACTTAAAACACACAGATGTAGATGCATGCCACTCTACAGAAACTGTCATACTGTGCTGAAACTATGACAAGACTATTTATTTCTGCACGGCTAGGGCATCAAAAACCGACCACTCACTTCCATCTAGTGCCGCATTAAAGAAAATGTGAAAATATACCTCCAATTCCCCATGTGCCTTCAAGTCATGGACAAGAAAAACTTTACCTTTAAAAATATATTCACAAAAATGCTTAAAAAACTAGTCGCTTTACCACCAAACTAATTGTTTTAACTCTATCGAAACTCTTTGTGACACACCACTCAGGACATATACACAACATAATTACCATTTAAAATGGCAGTTCTAATTATAGCAGCTGTTTAATTGCTAAATGGCATTACACTCAGAAGTATAGAACTTCATGGAAAGGAAGAAAATGCTATTCCTTACCTCCAGCTTGAAGAGAGTGTCAAAGTGCCTTAAGGAGTGTAATGCCCCACTACCTCAACCACTGTCTATAATGTTAACATTAACATAGCTGCATGCAGTGGCTCATCCCACTTATCTGCTGTCATCATTACAGGAAACTCCTCATCGTATCACACACCTATGACTACCATGTCTATGCCACAACTGGCATCGGCCCCATCTCCGTTACTCATGTGTTGATCAACAATGAGCGTATCAGTAAACCAACACATATCCTTGCATAGCCATAACCTAGTTTCTGAGTTGTATCAAATAATATTAATTACAGAACAATAAGTTGTATAACAGACAGCATACTAGAAGCATTCACTCAAGAACACCACCCGGAAACAAGGTAGAAGAACAAGGACACACCAGCACCAGGACACAAGTAAGTACCACAACGCATATACCCAATACAGAGACACTCTCTAACAAACATATATATATACCAAAACACCCCACCACTATACTCACACGCACATTTCTGCCCGCAGGCAATAGACCACGCCAATCCCTACACAGCGCAACCCATTCAGGAGAAGGACCACATTAAGTGCAACGATGGACCCCCGAGCCGACGAACTTTAATCCACAGCATCAATATTTTCAACAGAGTGTTTAAGATAAACCCAGTAATGTAGAGATCTCTATACAGCGAAGCGCACAATGCATGAATAAGTGCTTAAGGGCAATGTAATTACTTATTTCTCGTAAGACAACATGACGATGGCCTATAAAGGCCGAAACATGTAGTTGCTCTACACAGTCAATATATACACCTATGTGACACAGTTGTGTTTCACTACACTCCAATCCAACCCCATGTGACTTGCATGTACCTTGTAATAGAACATAATAAATTCCAGAACATAAGCTGTATATACCTTACACACAACTTGCAAAAATTTTGACATCTCCATTTTTCTACACAGTCACCTTCCAAAGTCATGCATCATTTTGTTAACATATTAACTTAATAAACCTAATTTCATAAAAGTTTTGAAAGCTAGCATCATGAAATAGCAGACACGTTGTTTGATATACTTATGTTCGAATTTCTGCCTCTACGACAATACCTGTAAATGTGTAAGATAGGAGATTCAACAGTAGCTGTTCTGGTGACCTGAAACACTTCCCACCACTTTTCCCAAGAACTGCCATGGTTTTAGGGCCAAATATGAAAGAAATTATCTTCCTCCCTGAAAATTGTAGAGGCAGGCAGGGCTGGATTTAAGCATGTTGTAACCCCTAAGCTGTTAACATTTATGAGGCCTCTTCCCTGTCTTTACTCTATTATGTATAGTAGTAGTAGTAGTAGTAGTACTTAACAATAATCAAAAATATAAAAGAACCAACAATAGTCAATAATGATAACAATGATTATGACAATTATGCACATTCTTCATATTTTGTTATTTTGTTCGAAGTGTGATTCCCTAGGAAATGGCAAACTATTCACTATAATCTCACTATTTTCTACATCATGTATGTGTCTCACCTCTCTTGGTAGCAGCAACACCTAGCAACAACCCCACACTTGTCATCTCATGGCATTTTATCAGATATTCATACGTGTTTAATTCAGCCAAGTTGTTCAAATGACCATTGAGACCTAATGCCATGAGGAAGCCAGCATGCTCTGTTGGTACTTCACTAGTACCCTGTAACAGACATCAACATGTTATATGAAATCACAGATATTCACAACAGTTTTCTTGGACTAGTAGCAGCAGCAGCGGTAGCGGTAGAGTAAGAATAAGTGGTTCCCTTCAGGTCCCCGGTGAAAGGTAGGTCTTTATAGATCCATTGTATCTCTGCACTATTTTAATATGGAATTAAGGTATTATGCCTAGCCTGGTATTGTCTATCAGAATTATTAGACCATTCATCCTCGTGTTTTCTAGATCCTTCAGTGTCAAGAACATACCACCTAAGGTTCCATATCTTTTGCATGCCAGTGCCAGACAATGACACACAATGCATACACTATCTTCTTTTTTTGTCCCCACACAGTCAGTAATTCTGCTGCAGTGTGAACCCAGGTTTAAACATATGAGGTCTAAGGGTTGTGTGACCTGTTAACAGCCCCACAGCCACTTCAAGCTTCTCTGTACCCATTACTTGAAGCTCTTTTGTTCTACTTGAAAGAGGTTCACTCATTAGGGTCTTAGACTGGCGACAACCTTTACAGGTCTTCCATGTGTTCAGGTGCTCCTGTCTCAGATGACTCCTGATGACTTCTCTAACCACAACAAAAGGGATGCCAACAGTTTGGTCAGAAAGGACTCCCTTCTTGGACTATCAACTGCATGAATACAGAGCAGATGTTCTGCTGTACCTAAATTACATTGCTGTTACCTCAAGAGAATTTCATTACCTTCAATTGCTATAAATGCATGAAGTTTTAAAGATCAGGTAATCAGTTATCACAAATCAGTCTTTAAGGAAAGCATTAAATGACTTCATTTTTTCAGTGAAGGCAGTAATAAATAAATAAATAACTCACCATTCAACAGGTTCTTTAGTCCTACAAAAATATTATTGGTCCATTCCAGGAGGCAGAACACTCTGGTGTATGAATCATTTTCAAAAACAATCAGAAAATACAGAGTACCAGAGAGTTGCATACTTACAGTTACAGGTACAATAATTTTGAACAACTCCAAGAAGAAACCTTTTAAATCATGTAGGTAGGCCTACAAAAATATCCCCTTTTTACAATAATTATCTTGACAGACCAATATGAACACTCAAGTATGCCTCAAGAATGTACAAATTGTTTCTGTGTTTCTGAGAAACATGTTGCCCCATCTTCAGGGTAGAAGATGGTTCCTATGTAGTGTCACATCCAAATACACATCCACAGACTACCTTAACTTCATCCATTAACCCTTTCACACTGACAGTGAACTACAGCCGATATGCAGTACGCATTTAAAACGTACAAGTTGTATGTGAAGTCGATAAAGTCTCCCCCAAGAATGTGCAAAGTACTGACAGCCATTTAAATTCTCATCACTGTCAGAACACCACAAGCATTTAATTCCAGTATGAAAGGGTCATTTGCTGAAACTGTTCACCATCAACTACACGCATAGTTGTTAACACAGCTCTACATTTTTGTAAATAACAGCAAAATGGTTCATTTAATTAACAAGTCTACCTTCTTGATTTCAAACTTTTGCCACGTTCTGAATGTTGTATGCTTTCTTCTGGGCAATTCCCCGGTATCTGAATTTTATATGCCGATGTTTCAGAACACTGTCTGTTCCATCTTCATAGGCAGGTAGGTATGAAGTATGACTAGATTTGAGAAATACTGGGGTATTTGTACGGGAAAAGGTTTGGCTCAAAAATAGCCTGAGCCGATATGAAGGAGGGTGACAGGGTAGGGGCAGTTCAGAGTACAGAAGCAGGCTATGGAGGATGTGAAGGAGAAGGGCGCATGTCGGGGTGAGGTCAAACTACTGTGTATTAGGTGGCTGTCTCTTTTCCTTAAGCTTGTGTAGAAGTAGTTTCCTGCCTATGAAGATGGAACAGACAGAGTGTTCCGAAACGATGGCATATAAAATTCAGACGCCGGGGAATGACCCAGAAGAAAGCACACAACAAGTCTATCTTCCTCAATCAAGTCCATTGTAATATTTCTGTCACAAGGCTGGAGGACCACTGAACTTTTCTTTCACCAATATACCATCATAACTTGATCTTTAAACTAGAAACTCTGTAAAGGAAAACACAGCCTCTATTCATATCCCTAAACCAGCAATAGAACAGGATAATAAAGTTACCATTTAACTGGAGGTTTGCCAACCTTATATACTATACCTTGGGTTTATTGAACACAATCCAGTTTGAGTCAATATTGGATGCATTGGGAGCAATGCGCAGGCCAGCAGCAACCCCATTGTGGAAAAGCGGCCACAGGTTCATGTTAGGAACTACTTCAATGTGTGACAAATCCACTGTGGTGCCCCTTGGAGGAGCTCGTCCAGTCAGGCACAGACGGGGGATGGGTAATGTCTCTGTCACCACAGGAGCAGCAGTGCGGAGAGTGAACATCCCTCTGATGCAACAAGCATATGATGATCGGCACTATACAACTTACAAGGGACAGCTCAGTATACTACCAAAAGATATTGACATGTAACAAATATGCAACACACTGATCAAAATAACACCCCCCCAACCCCACTAACAATATGGACTACAAAGCACTGAAAAAAGAAGAGGTACTATTCTGCCATATTTTCTATATCACCCCCAAACCCTGTCCCTAAACTCGACAGTATGGCTCAAACAGCAGACAAGAGCCGAATTCACACATACCAGAATTTAAATACAAGAAAGCCATGAATGGACAACTGGCAAACTGCACGCGCACGCACGCACACACACACACACCCGCACACACCCACACACATGCACCCACGCACGCATGTACCCATGCATGCACATACACACACACACACCCATACACGCACACACGCACCCACACACGCAGACATGCATGCACCCACCCATGCACACACGCACCCACACACACACACGCATGCCCACACACGCGCGCGCGCACGCACGCAAGCACAAATGCACATATGCTGCCACCAAATCTCATATTTAAAATGTTATATAATGATTGTAACAAATAAAATTTCCTCATGCAAAACCTTATAAAAAAGCACAGGCCACAACATTCAGTACAATTATTATCACACTCAATTAACACAAATGTATCAGCAGCGTAGAGGAGTGGTGCTTCACAGTGCCATTATCAAACTGTGTATGTCACATGCACCAAAAGTGTGGTCCATTAGTTTCATCAGGTGGTGCATGGAATGGGTACATCATTCACATTGAAACATGCATAGTTCTGTCTAAGTATATTGTTAATGATGTTTTATTTCCTTCAGTGTTTCTATATCATGTAACAAATTTGCACAGCTTTAGTCACTACCACCACCAAACAACTCTGCAAGAAAAATCATGTAGTAAGTCCTGCACAGTGACTTACCTGCCAACAGGCAGTGCCATCGTACGTGTGCAAATTGCATACAAGTGCTTTTCTTGCTCCTCTATGAACTCATGGTCTGATACTTCAGGACGCTGTGTAATGGATATCTGCACAGGTTGAGAGGACTGCAACAAGCGACGCACCTCAGCCACCCGATGGTCTTTGCTGAACCGAAGTTTGAGGATCTGACATGACATGATATGACAAACCATAACATAAGCAGCTTACATATGTATAAATTAACACATTTGTTTTCTTCAAAGACCACCAGAAAATTTTACTACAGACTATATTCATGAATCATTAATTCTGTTAGGTATTTTCTCTGAAGCTGCTATCAAAAAGTGCATAATATAGTGCAAAGTAAACATTTCATAAAATATTGAGGGAAAGTAGAAATCCTGAGTAGAACTCATAGGCTGCTTTCCTACTGCATAGATTTCTATGTACTTGTTAGTATCATTAGAATTGTCAATTTATTTTATGTTATTTTATTTTACTTTTGTGGAGAATGTTTCACTTAAGTAAGAATTGTGTTCAGTAAATAATGTTCCTTAGCCTGCAGCTTTTGTGTTAATAAAGCATTTTACTTTTCCATTGGAGGTGCATCAATGTGCTTGGGGATTACATTGAAAAATAACAATACTTCAGGGTAATAACATTTAACATATAACTTTGTAATAATATCTCATTTAATTCTTATGACCTACAGAAATTTCCACATTGAGCACCCTTCACAAAGATCCTGCATGTAAAGTTTTCCATAAATATCCTCAAAGCTCTACATCATTCTCATAGTTGTAATTGTTGACTTAAAGACAGTGTTTCCTATACAATATGGAGGTATGCAATATTTAAGGTGCTCTCAGCAATGCTTATCAACATGGAAGTCCTTTGGGATGTTACAGTGTGCCAATGGGTAAATAGTTGTGATGTTTTGAAGGATCACAATGCCAAGGTCAAGAGGTACTAGAGAAGTAAGTGCCCATAATATATTATACAAGTAAGGGAGTTGGAAGCAGTGAAAGGACAAGAAGCCCATCAGAATGGTGTTGCTATACATTTTTAAGAGCCTTGGCAACCTGCATATGACACAAACTATTGGTCAGGTGTGAGGTCATGAGGTTTAAACTACAGACAAGTTCAGGTGATGGTGCACTGTCCTATAGAGACAGAAAAACCGTGACATACTTCATTAAAGATGCCACTTTCCTTCCAAGATTTAAACCAGATGCCTAGTGAATGTGAGTCAGAACTATTACACTTGCCAAACAAATCTGTTGAAACCCACATAAATTCAATGAAATAAAAAATACCAAAGTTTCAGGGGACTCTGCTACCTCTGTTTGTGGGGCAGAAGATGGAAAGAGAAGTCTCCTCTGAAACATTGGTACTGTACCTAATCTACCAGACTACATGGCATCAAATCTCTGAATACCATAAACTTAGTATTCACTGCGACAAGCACCTCAAATCCCACTTACCAAAATCACATTTTAAAACTATCATTTGATCTCCAAACAGAAAAGTGGCATTCAACCAACACAAAAAGATGCTTACTTCCTGATCCATGGTCTCCATGCCATCATCCTGTTCACATTCTGCCACCCGAGCAGCAGCTGCTGCAGCTGTCTTTCTGCTAGTATCATTACCACTGGAAGATGGAGAGCAAGACTGGGGAAGGTGTGAATACAGATTGTTACCACTGCTAGTACTGCTCCCACTGACTGTTCCAGCAGTCTGCTTAGATTGGCAACATTGTGCAGCCAGGTCTTGTCGCACTATCAGTCTGTATGCTGACTCTGGCCAGTCAGATGGTGGGTCTGAACGACAACTATAGATGGCATCATTGAGCAACAGTCCTATACCTGCCGGCAATGTCTGAAGCTCCCGCCGTGTCATACCTAGAAATTTAACATTAATTGGTCAGTCTGTCTCCAGATCAGGATGCACACCTTGTGAGAATCAAATACCAGAAATAATTTTTATTTTGACAGAATCTCTCAGAATATCCTGGATTGAACCCCAGGAGGCTTGGATGACCTATAGGAATGATTCCTGTTAGTTTCATTTGTTTTGTAAAGTATAACAGAAATTAAAGGAATACATGAAGCCTCGCCTTGAGGACAAACAATTATGAAAACCACGATCCTTTCAGAGCCACCAACATACCATCCTCCAAGACACTAGTTATGAAGAAATTGACTGTCTCTCCCTATCTCTACCATTGGCTTTCCCAGCCTCCCTTCCCACATTCTTTGGTCCAACTCACTTCTGGTCTCTCCAGTTCAGCTCAGATCTCTCTCTCACTTTCTTTCACCTGCCACCTACACCTATGGGCACCATGGCCACCAATGGAGACACTAACAGACTGCCCTGCAAGGCAGTGGTTACCACCTACAGACCCAGCACGCTGCATGTTATCACTCCCACTGGCCTGCTACACCTGTCACCTTTCCTGTCCTTCCCCTCTATGATACTCAGTTCTTTCTACACAGCTTACTCTTCTTGGATTACTATGAAGATGAAAGCATCAAGGTACTGTGAAATATTGGTACCTGTTTACCAATATGCATCGCATCATATCTCAAACAGAAAAACTTTCAACAGCACCACCTTAAGAACCTCAAAATCTTGGAAAAGCAATGTATTGGTATAGGTCAATATTCTCTTTGTCTTGCAAATTTTGATGTACAACTCTTTGGAAAATTTTTTGTTTTGTGACTAAAATGGTCTACATTAATTGTTAAATTAGCTGCCTTATTTGTTCCACATTTGCTCTGCATGTGTTTACTTCAATTTCAGCCTCCACAATGTTACATCAACTAACCCACTGATAACTGTGGCTGACTGCTACCAGTTTGTTACATTATTTATCATCCCTGTGGGCTGGTTGCTACCACTTTGTGACATATTTCTCATCCCTGTTGGCCAGCTGCTACCCCTTTGTGACATCATTTTCAATCCCTCTTTATAAGACATTGAAGGATAGCACTAACAACTGACTCATCATGATGATAGACTGGAATGTTACAGAAACCAAACGTGTGCCCTCTTCACCCACAGAAGAAATTATGGATTATTTGTTATCTGGTATGCAAGACAACTTTACACACACCAGGTGGCAGGCATCAGGGCATGGAGAAGGTACAGAAAACTGCACAGGTGGTGGAGGGACTTCACAGGAGGGAAAACTGGTTTCCTCTCTCCTTCATGCACTCATGCTTTCAAAGCTCTCATTTATAATAAGACACACAGAACTTTCAGTGCTAGCTGTGGATGGAGTTATAGTATTCAAGCACGGCTGTCACAAGGTGCACACAATAGCGAATTGCTGTATACATCCTTTGTCCATAAAGTTCTGAGACTGAGTCTGTAAAAAATACAAAATTCAATCTCACAACTAATGCTTCCTGTCCCCTTCGAAGTAGTTCCCTCCGCAGTCAATACACTGTTGCCAGCGTTTCTGCAAGTCCTGAAAGCAGCTGGTGAATGCCTCTTTTGGAATGCCTGTGAGCTCCATTGTCGCAGCCGCTTGAATAGCCTCGATATTCTCATGTCACCGTCCTTTTAGCCTCTTTTTCAGTCGTGGAAACAGAAAAAAATTGCACGGAGAGAGATCAGGGGAGTACGGGGGTTGTGGAAGCACAGTAACGTTGTGTTTAGTGAGAAATCTTGAGACACTTATTGCTGTGTGTGGTCTCGCATTGTCATGCAACAGAGTCCACTGTCCAGATGCCCACAGGTCAGGACGATGACGTCAAAGTGCCTCGCGCATGTGCCTGAGTACGGAGATGTAAACTTCTTGGTTGATCGTTTGCCCTTGTGGGACAAATTCGTGATGAACACTACCCCTGGCATAAAAAAAGAAACCATTATCATCATCTTTGTTGTCAATGGCTGCCGCCTCACTTTCTTTGATAGTGGAGTACCCATTGACTGCCATTCGGCACTTTGCCTCTTGGTCTGACAGTTGTACTGGAAACACCATGATTCATCCTCGGCAATAATACTGTTGACGAATGTGGCATCGTTCTGCGCCTCATGTAACAAATCAGCACAAATTGAAGCTCACACCTCCTTTTGATCCTGGGTGAGTGCATGCGGGACTAGCCTGGCATTGAGTTTTCATTTACCTAAGTCCTCCCGCAGAATTTGGTGGCAGGTCGACTTATTGATATGCAGGGCATCAGCCAACATGCGCACTGTAACAGTACGGTCTTCCCTTATCATGTCTCTGATGCGCACCACGTTGTCTTCGTTCCGTGAACTCGAAGGCAGGCCTGATCTTGTGTCATCCTCCACTGACACCCTACCCAAGACAAATCACCTGTGCCACCCAAACACTCGTGCCCCAGATAAAGCTTCATCGCAGTAGGCATCACGCAGAAGCTGCAATGTCTCTGTGGCTGTCTTGCCCAGCTTCACACAGAATTTGATATTAACTCGCTGTTCAACTCGGACGTCTATTCTTCTAACAGCAAAAATCACCACTGGCAAGGGACATGGGGTTTCCCGCCACGTCCTGCCACCTAGCGGAGGTTGAGCGAACTAACATAAATACCTCAGGCAAGTCATAAAACGTCCAGGTACTTGCATGTGGCAACTGGAATTGCGCAACATTTACCTAAGTCGAGATATTAAATCAGTCTCAGAACTTTATGGACAAAGGATGTAGTTACACATAAATTGAAGCTTTCACGGCAACTAAATTCAATAATGAGTCATTTAGCTGATTCTGAACAGTTTCTGTAACAGTAACACATAAGAAAATTTCAATCTCCTCAAATAAGTTGAGTGTCAAATTTTGAAGGAATTTACATGTGGATCCGATCATTTCTTTAATTTTACAGTTTCAATAAATTTCCAACTTACCACTCTCACTTATTCCTTTCTTTCTGTAAGTATTATATGCGTTAAAGCTAACAGAACCAGCCAAACTAGCTGGTTTAATGTTACAGGATACTGAAATCTTAACACACATTTTCATGGTGGAACTTCTTTGTAAAATTATCATTTTCTTTGAACTAAAAGTCATTATGGTGAAGTAATACACTAGAAGAATGTGAATTACATACCCATCTCTGCCATAAGAAGCACTGCTCGGTATGGCATTGGGTACCTAGAACTGTTTCCAGTATCATGGGCTGACAGCACTTCATGGGGCTCTGCCCTGCTACCGGGAGGAACTAGTGGTTTCACAAAGCTATCTAACTGCAGGTGAGGAAACTGGTAGCCAAGTGTCAGCAATGCTATTAACTGCAACACAATAAAGTTTTTATTAACACAGGAATTCCAAAACTGAAACAATCTGTACTGGCAACCTTCAAACTTAAGAAGGCAAAGGTAAAGCTGCCCCATTACATGCCAAGCAGGCACAGAGGGGAGGCAGAACTACAGAACTACAAGGGGGGGGGGGGCAGTATCCATTGCACAGGAGGATGGGTAGGCCTAAGAACCAGACTGGGTGGGTCCAGAAACTCTGCCTGCACCAGGAATCAAACCCCAGACCACCCACCCCACAGCAAGACATTGTACCAACTACACTATATACCGGCACCAAACTTAAGAAGCACATTATTTATTTATTAAGTCTGTTGGTTTTCTGTTTGTTTACTATTTATTTAACAATCCTGTCAATCACATTACAAACAATAACACACGAAATGCAAACCACTGCAATGCAATATTCCTCATAAGAAGCACAGGAAAGAAAATTAAATACACTCTGTTAGAAAATACAATCCAGTAGAGCAAATGTGCCACTGGTCTTGCCACAAGTGATGCTAATACTCCATTTGTGGAAAATGGTATCTCAAGTGTGGAAAGCAAAGTCTGCGCTCTGGTATTAAGATCAGAACTATAAATAAAATCTCAAATAGTTTGGTAGGGAATCAGCAACAAAAAAATCCATCTACAAGCCACATATAATTTGTTCTGTGAATCTGATCCCATCTGTAAAGGAAGTAGCTCTGATAAATGACCAGTTACTGAAGCTAAGTTGCATGAAGTTCGAGCAGTTCTTTTCACATTCCAAGAAAATCAACAGCACAGGCTGCCCAACAATTAGGCAGGGCACAGTTGACAGTGCACAAAATTGAACCAAAAGTCTGTGAACCAAAAGTGTTACCCACACCATCAACACATTCCATAAGAAAGTCACACAAACTTCATGACAACTGTTTTTACAACGTACATCCCAAGGATAACTTAATTCTCTTCAAAAAGCCCAGAAGTGTAAATAAGAGTACTACTACTTACCTGCACAATGTCTTTTGTCTTCTTATTAACATGACTAATGTAAGGAAATGGCTCTGTGTTTTGCCTGCATATCAACTGGTAAACATGCTGAAAGATACTTGGTGGATCCACTGGTATGAGGCTTGACAATGACAACTTCTTCAGGTCCAGCTTTGTTATCTGGCTTTCATGCTGCCAAAATTGCAAATTATATGCATGTTATTAACATATAAAACACAACTGAATGTCACTAAACAGTCAAGAATATGTGTCTTATATATGGCAGGAAGCAATAGTGTTTTTCTTCTTGGCCTTATTCTTTTATGGGTTTGCAACCTTCAGTTTCCTTTGTAATCTTTTCTCCCAGACTCAATCTTCCAAACCTTCATCTCCCATAATTTAAGAGAATTTGTACTCTCCACTTATATGCAGATCTCCCTCATCATCTTCTCTGTCTTGTTTCTTTTGGTGAAAAGTACAACACACTTTTCAGTAATTATGTTCAGTGTCAATGTCTAATTTTAAACTAAAAAGTTTTAACACTATGCAAATCAGAAAATACTGTAATTATCAGTTTGAGCAATAGTTGTGAAATAGTACTGAAGACATGGAAAGGAAAGACCAGAATACTGAATGCTATTCAAGGACAACATATTACATGTCTCACCAATGAGCAGGTCACCAGGGGGCAGTAGAATGGGAAGTCCTTCCAGTAGTACAGAACATACTCCTGCAGCTGCAAATCACAGGCCAGTTGATGTAGCAGCTGAGCTAGGAGCGGCAAGCTCTCTGCCAGTAGCATGTTCAACTTCAGATCCTGCAACAAGCAGCAGAATGTACCCACATACATAACTACACTTTGCACTTTCAGTAACTTAATTCCATGACAGACAGTAGACAACCAGACATGTAGGGCTCCAGAAATACACTCGATGACCTATAAAGACAATTTAACCTCTAGCAAACAGCCTTGTAAATGCCAGGTGCTGCTATCAGCCTCGGCATTAATCAAGTTAAATGCCCACTGTAGGACAGCATTATCCCTTTTGGATGAAAAGGGTGTACATTTAATGGGACAGAGTTGTCCTGTTTGTCCATTAACGGTCAATGAAGACCCCTGATGAGTACTAAAATGTTTGTGTCAGAGTCCTCTAATATTACTGGCAAGCAGATTTGTATAAGTGGCAAAATGTAAAAGTTACATTTTTGGAGCCCTGCCAATTCATTTCTGTGAATAAACACAGTCATTTATAGGTCTCATGTACATATTATTACAGAGAAATTTCACCATTTAGAATTATATTTTGCCAAGGGCAATAATTCTTTCCTTTTTGAACATACTTTGACAGTGTTTTCATGTTGCTATATAGCAAACCTATTGTGATTTCTTGGACATACATGTATGTGGATTCTTTATTGATGAAATACTACAAACTGTTGAAATGGCTGTGCTAGAAGGTAAGCCAGTAGCAGAGCTGCTGGGAATGAAAGTGTCAAACATGAGAACAAGAAAAGCTAAAAGGCACAAATGGCTAAAATCAAACACAAGAGGAACAGAATTGTAAGAAATGTAATGTTTAATCAAATGAAAAATGTACATTATATGTACCATATTCAACTGCTGCAGCATACAGTTCACTTAGATTTGTGCAAGATGTCATTGGAATGCCATCTACTACTAGCACTCAGTGTCACAGTGGCTTGCAAAGTCAGACAGGGGCCAGGGAGGGTATGAACACAATGACATTCCAACCACCAGTAAAATTTTCACTGCCATGAGGGGGGAGTACAAACAGTTCACAGAAACAAGCGATCATTAACAGATTACATTTCAAAAAGAATGACAATTTTGTAAAACAAAACACACAGAACTGTGATGTTTTTCTTCAATACACCAAACTAAATAGTCTGGATCAGATATATTTTTAAATTACGTGTGTATCTTCTGCCCTTCATGATCACAAATAATCAGGATTCTGCTATACTAATATCTCCATCAGTCAGCAAAATGTGAAATAATTCTCCACATTTACAGCTCTTCCAAAGACATTTCAGCAAAACAACACCACTTGTTTTTAAGAAGGCAAAAACCCCAAACAGGATGTCTTGTTTGTAAAAAATCTGGCGTTAGAATGCAAGTAGCACTGTGTGATTCCACAACAAGCAGGAATTATGAGTGGGTGAGATAGACCGAAGCTTCTACACACATCCCAAATTAAGCACAATTACCTTGTGAGACATACTACTCCCAGCATTCACTGAAAATATAGCCAAGATTAATCATCATCATCAATTCCTGTTATGCCATAAGGGACACAGGGCGTCAACGAAACACTGCCATCTGGTACTATTTCTGGCCATCCTCTTAAATTAATTCCAGTTCTCCCCTTTTTCTAATGCCTCATTTTGGACAGTTCTTCACCACATATGTCTAGGTCTCCCTCTCCTCCTTTTCCCCTGCAGGTTCAAATCCAAGGACTCTCTTTCGATGGCTTCATTTCCTTTCCTCAGTGTATGTCCTACCCAATTCCAGTTCCATCTCTTGATATGGATGGACATCTCGATTCATGATTAATCAACTACTTCATAAATGAACCAGACCATGTGAAGCTAAACCATGGCGAGCATTACCAACCCTCATCATGTGTTATCTGCACTCTTCCGGGATATTATGCAGTGCAGAGTGGTAATTCCCCATCAACATTTAGGCACAACCTATGGGTCCCAACATGAAGGGTCAAGAAATCCAAAACAGAGACACAGCATGACAGAAGTTAACTGACACAATCACCTTTGACATAATCACTTTTTTTTTTAGAACTTTGTCCATCCTCTAATTCTTGAAAGAAGCATGATGTTTCAGGTGCTGCCTCTGTTGCCATTGCCATGTGAAGACACACCGAACCTGGTGGATCCCTTAGATCAAGCTATTGTCAATCAATGGGCACCATAGAAACATTAACTTGTTAAGATAAGCACCTGAAGACAGATCTAGTCCAAGGGTTGTAAGAGGATAGTGGCTATTAAAAAATTAAAAAATAAGGCTAAAAAATAAGACCAAGACCAATCCACAAATTAAAAACCATAATAAGAGCCATGCACTCAGACTGATCAGACCACAGACATAACAAAAAAATTCAGAACACATGTATTTAAAATCCGTAACACCATTAACACCATCTGTGTAGAAAATTGTGAAAATCATGGGTTCAAGTAAGTTTATAAACCAAGAAATATAAAAGTATTATTTAGGCAATGTGGATCATAAAAGCATGGCAGCACATCTCAAAAGAAGTGAGTGTGAAGGGTTTTAAGAAGTGATGCGTATCCAGTGCCATGGATGAGACTGATGATGGTCTATTTTGGAATGGCATTGAAGAGGATGGGGATGTTAAGAGTGGTTGTGTGGAAGATGAGGGCACTGACTGTGAAGCAGAAACAGTGACACTGATTGCTAAAGGTACATAGAATCTGACATGCTTTGTGTACTAAGTGTATGAGATTAAGAGTAAAATATTTTTTCTTTGCAGATATTTTACTTTTTGGGAGTCATCTCAGATTTGAATAAATACATTTTACCTTGGCAGACATGTTTTCCTGGGGGGGGAGGTCATCTTGGATTAGAGTCACCTTGTACAGTATTTGGATAAACATGGTAAAATTATGATATCCTCTATGAGTTAATTCTCCTCGCTCATTAAGGTACAAACTACCTGTATAATGGGCCTGAAGAGTTCAATAAATCCCTGTTTACTTATCATGTGACAGAACAGAGACAGCACTGAGCAACCAAGTATTCAGTCCACAGTAACCTAAAATGCATGTCAGAGTAATGACAGTACACACCTCATAGAGCAGGTGCAGAGAGAACATGATCAGGGGAATACTGCTGAAAAGTATTGCACTGCTATTGATCTGTGGGACAGGTGGTGGGCTGGAAGATGAGCCCACAGCCTCAACAGGTTGCAGGCCCAGTAAACAGGCCAGCCCATGGCCCAGTGCACGGTGATGACGTGACAGCAGCAAGTAATCCCAGTCTGATTCTGACCCACTGTCTGATGCTCGCTTCTTCTTGGATAGGACACCTGATGTTCCACAACCATCCAACTCCTGCTGATGCATCACAGGCAGCTTGTCCACATCATAGCCCAGAAGTTCTGTTCATTGACAAAAAATTCTGGGTCAAGTTCATGAGTGTATTTATCAGTATACACAGCACAATCTCTCAATACATAAAACAGCTTGTTAATTATAATGAATCCATTGTTAATAAGTAACTTTAATCATCTTATAAAAATACTACTTCCCAGTACTTCTGGAGCACTCTAACAATATTCTGTGTGTGTGTGTGTGTGTGTATCAGCCATCTCATGCTACCTATATTTTCTGCCTATCTCATCACTTTAATATCTGGTTTAATGTACAAACTATGATGCTCTTCCCATTGCCATTTTCTCCATCATCCTGTTACTTCTAACTTCTGAAGTCCAAGTACTTTCATGTGTCCTGTCCTCAAGCAGCTTCAACCTATATCATTCCCTTAAACTGACATACCCAGTTTTGAACTTGCTTCTCTCAAAATGAATGACATCTTACCAAGCAATACCCCAATAAAGAGCTGCCACTCTTGAGCTGGTGAAATATCCTGTGTACCTGGTGCATTGCGCACACCATACCACTTGATGAGAATGTGCATGGCAAGATCTCGCTGTAGCACTTGCTTCATGATGCCCAGACATTCTGATACTGCAATGTAACATCCAAATTAATAACCACCATTCAATACATTCATGAACCCATCAGCCATCTAACCTCAAATGCCCCAACAACACAATGTCCTAGTCTAATGTAATCCTCATGCCATTTTTTGTATTCAGTTCTTTGTTACTTCAGATACTAATAAAATAAACTACTCCAGTATATCTTATGTCTATTGGACCGTGCATCATTGTGATAGTTGAAGAATAAAAGACCAATTTGATGTCACTTGCTATTTTATTTCACGTCTTATGTGCTCAACATGTTTCGGACATTAATATATCCAACATCAGGAGCTTGCGACTTTGTTGTTGAATTACCACATCGGTCATTTTGTTCTTGGTTCGCTGTGTGTAGGAGATTTGGTGCAGTTAGGTTTGAGTAGTATCCGTGTTGCAGGCTGAAGCTTCAGCTTGCAACACAGATACTACTCAAACCTAACCGCACCAAATCTCCAACACACAGCGAACCAAGAACAAAATGACCGATGTGGTAATTCAAAAGCAAAGTCGCAAGCTCCTGATGATGGCTAAATTAATGTCTGAAACATGTTGAGCACATAAGAAGTGAAATAAAATAACAAGTGACATCAAGTTGGTCG
>Ga0123357_10001548_pt1 | contig 24490 bp, 18 predicted proteins | sample TergutEmb28metaG_FD_89873 | JGI IMG/M metagenome (GOLD analysis project Ga0123357, IMG submission 89873) | Embiratermes neotenicus P4 segment gut microbial communities from Petit-Saut dam, French Guiana - Emb289 P4 | ecosystem: Host-associated > Arthropoda: Insects > Digestive system > Gut ...
TCGTACAGTCGGTCATCGACAGCGAACCGTTTACGACAGAAAGCGCCCCCGTGCTGCTCAGTCCGCCGCGCCGGATATTGCTGCCGGTCATAACAACCGTTCCGTGACTGGACGCATCGCCGATTTGAATAGTACTGAAAAGTTGATTTGAGTTTAATCCGGAGTAATATCCGTCCAATGAAGAATTGTCCACATTGAGCGTACCGAGAACAGTAAGGTTGTTGCTCAAAGCCATTCTGACACCCGGTACTACGCATTGATAATTCTTGATTGTCATCGTACTGCCCGACGTAACCGTAATATCGCCGATAGAATTTAGAATCAGCGCTGCTGACGGTAAAAGAGTCTTTCCGTTATAAACAACGGATTGATTACCATCGATTACAAGGTTTCCGCAAACCTCTCCCGATATAGTAACTATACCGGTAGCGTTGCTGAAAGTTAAAACGCTGCCACTGCTTGGCTTCGTGGTATAAGCATTTCCGGAGCAATCATAATAAGTAGTTTGTCCCAGCGCCGAATTAAGCGCAAAGAGCATGGCTAAAAAACCGAGGAAAAATTTTAGTTTCATTTGCTTAAGATTTAAATATTAATATAAATAATAAATTGTCAATTATTCTCCGGCAAATGTATATACAAAATTTTTGAGAAAAAACAAAAAAAGGGGGCTATCCACGAAATGGTATCCAGCGTCCACAAAATGTATCTGTACGCCCACGAAATGAAAAAAGTTGAGGGATTGAAAGGTTGAGGAAACCTGTTACGGTTTATACTTCGACAGTTTCAGTATTTCCTGATAATCAGTGTTTTCCATTAATTCTAACCAGCCGGTATGGGGCTTTTGCCGCATGTAAGCGGAAATAATTTGATAACCCAGCCAAATGCCTGTTCTTCCGGGAGATTCGACAGGCAATGCAGCCGTATTGGGGGCTTCTTTAATATATTGGTTTGTAGTTACATAGTCGGCAGTAAACAAATGATGATTTTCTAAAATTGTTTTCCATATCAGGGCTTCGTGTTGTCTGCACCATTCGTACTGTGCTTTATTGTAACCAACGTATTCCCATACTTGCCTGTTCGACAACTGTTGCGAAAGAAAATAGCGTAATTTACCTTCGTACAACATTCTATCCAATAAAACATCTTCATCGCCTTTAAACGGCAGGTTTGCCATCATAAAACCCAATAAATAATCGGGAACTATCCGGTCGGGACTCATCAGTTGCCGCTGATAATCATAGAAATAACTCTGATAAAACGGGTAGTCCGAACCTAAATATTTATCAGCCGATATGGATAAAATATCATCTGTTACAACCACATTCCGGTTGAAGCCCGAAACGTGCATATACACTTTCGGCGGTTTGATTTGTGGAAATTGCCGTAAGAAAACAGTCAGTCCTTTTGACAATTCCTCATTTATTTCCGTAATATCAGAAAATTTTTCCTGTTCGTCCTTATATATATGCATCAATGTCGAATCGGAAAAATAGCTTTTCAAACGTGAATAAAAATCGGCTGAATCGGATTTTCCAATATCAAGAATGCCGGCTCCGAAAATATCCAGAAAATCCTTATCGTTTTGCAAGGCGCTATCCGAAGCATTTTGAGTCAAATAGCGGTATAAATCCGTGTCGAAACGAATAATCGGAAATTCCTGCTGTCCGTCGTTCGTTTTATTTCCCGAACAACTGAAACAACACAGGCACGCTATTTCTAACAGCGCGATTCTTAAAATTATATGGAGTTGTTTTTGCATGGTTATTTAACGGTTGGGTAAGGGAAAATATTGTAGAATTTTTTTATTATCTTTGACAAGTAAAAAACATTATATGCAAGAAGAAATTCACCCTTGGAACTGGCATATTCCCGACAGAGCTAAAACCGTAGTAATCGGAACGTTTCCGCCAACGCGGCGCAACTGGTCGTTCGATTTCTTTTATCCGAACAAAAACAATTATTTCTGGAAAATAATCGCCCGGATTGCCGGTTGTCCATTGCTCTATATTTCCGGAGAAGAAGCCGTTAATGAAAGAAAAGAACTGCTGAATCATCTGAAATTGGGAGTATCAGATATGGGATATATTATCCGCCGGAAAACCGACAGTTCCCTCGACCAAAATCTTGAAATCGTTGAATATATGGATATTTTCAAACTATTGCAGGAAAATCCATCGGTTCGGAAAATGGTTTTTACCAGCAGTTCCGGCAAATCAAGCGCGATAGGCTGGTTTAAGGATTACCTGTCCTTACATGGGATTCCATTTAAAATTCCTCAAGGGAAAAGACCGCTTCGCACTTCGGTTGTTATCAACGATAAATCTTATGAAGTCGTATTATTATATTCTACTTCGCCGAGAGTTGGGGCTTCTGTTTCGTTTGATGTTTTAACGGAGTTATTTGAACAGGAGGTGAAAAAATTAAATAATAGCTAATGTGAAATTACTTTTTATTAATTTCTTATCTTTTTTTTGATAAAACAATTTTCTTTTATAATTTTGCCGCTCAGTAATATTTTTTTGAATAAAAAATACAAACATGAAAACAGTAATTATTTTTCTTGGTACACTTTTGTTTATTCTTAATGTTTCAGCTCAGACGCCTGTTTTGATCGATACCTTAAATGAAGCTCAAAAAAAAAATTTACAAGATGAATATATTAAAAGGAGAGAAAATTTTCTTTCATATTTAAATATTCAAGCCTCAAAAAAGGAAATAAAACAAGTAAAAACCATTTTCAGTGATGAATACGACGGTATGATTAAAGGTATCGGGAAAAATGAAATGTTTGACAATTCTCCTCTCAATCAATACCTTGATTCGATTTTAGCAGGTATAAAGGAAAAAAATCCTGACATTCCTGAAATTAAAATGTTGGTTTCAAGAAAATTTGAACCCAATGCTCTCAATATCGGGGAAGGTACGATTATCCTCAATAATTATCTTTTAAGCGATTTGGACAATGAGGACGAGTTGACATTCGTTATTTGCCACGAAATTGCGCATCAATATAAGAATCATGTATTAAATTCCATATCGGATTTTGTAAAAAAAGACAATTCGGACGAAATGAAAAGCAAGGTGCGCGAATTGAAGCGTCAGAAGTACAATAACAAATCTGAGGCGGAAAATTTGCTGAAAGACATTACTTATAACAATTCCAAAGAATCCAGGATAAGAGAAACAGAGGCAGATTCATTGGGTTATATTTTTTATTCGCATCTCGGACTGAATAAACAGCAGCCTGTCAAGGCTTTGGAAAATCTGAAAAATTCCGACAACGAAAAAGATTCCCTCAATGTTGAGGATTATGCAAAACTCTTTTCTGCTCCGGAACTGCACTTCAATGCAAAATGGTTTGATATGGGCGATTACAGTATGTATCATTATAAAGAAAGTACCAAGTTTAATACCGATTCTTTGCGTACACACCCAAATATCGAAGAGAGAATTTCGGCGCTAACAAAGGCTTTTCCTCAAATTTTAGATGACAATGAACCGAAAATTCCTGTTACGATTTCCGCAGAGTTTAAAAAGTGGCACGACAATGCCATATATCAAAACGTTTACAATGAATATGCCGCCAAACATTATGGCAACAGCTTGTACGAAGCATTGAAACTCTACAATCGCAAGCCAACCGGTTTTTTGAAAAAGATGATTGGACAAAATTTTCAGGAACTTTATGAAGCGCAAAAAGCTTACCGGCTCAACCGATATGTAAGTCAGGTAGATGTGTATAAATATACTCAAAGCTTCAATCTTTTTTGCACCTTTATCAACAATTTGAGATTAGATGATTTAAAATCTTTTGCAGACTATTTTTCAAAACAATAAAACAATAAAAAATTACACCGATGAAAAAAATTTTATTATCCACCATTTTCTGTTTCATTATCAGTTGCTTGTGTTTTTCACAGACAGTGGAACTTGCAAAACTTTCCGCAGGAAAATTGATAAACAGCGCCTCGTTGTATGACAACGAAAAAGACGACGTTTACGGTTATTTTTATATTTTTGAGAAGGACAAAGTTGCCAAGAAGGAAAATTCGTATGAATATGTTCTGCTTGACAAAAACTTCAATAAAGTTTGTACCGGAGAATTTTCGCAACCTAAATTGTATGTTGGCATTGGTTCGGGACAGGATATTTCATTCAGTTCTGTTTACCGGAATGGCTTTATATCCATAGGAATCGGTTGGAATAATAACACATACAACATATTCATGATGTGTGCTTACAGATTATTGGACGTAAAGGAAAACAAGTTGTCAGATGCTTTTACACTTCTTCCCGACATGACAAAAAAATACAATCCCGAAGAGAAAACAATGGGAGATTTGGTATCTTTTTTTTATTATGTTAATCCTTTCGGATATTCTCTTTATGCCCCTATTCTGACTAACAAGGAAAAAGGAATGACGAAATTCCGTATTGGATCGGGAAATAATTCTATGAATGATATTGTATCTAATATGATGATTGATGCAAATTCCCGCATAAATAAATTTTATTTTGTTAATGAAAAACTGGAACCTCTTTGGTATTATTCCTATAATGAAGGAAAACCCAATAAAAATGAATATTCTTATATTTCATTTTTGAATGAATATGATAAACGCAATAAGAATATACTCATGGTGTTCAAAAGTCTGCGCGGAAAAACAAATAGCAAGAAAATCGACAAGGGAGAACGAGGTAACAGCTATCTGTTTTTCAACAAAAATGAAGGAAAACTCATGGCGGAAATCTCTCCTTTCAGCAAATCTTCCAAAGAAAAAGGAATAAAAGATGTTTCCGTAAATAGCCGTTTTATTGATGAAGCAAAACAAACCGTTACGTTTATATCACGAACTGTAAACAGCAAAAAAGCTATAATGGACGAGAATCTGATTCAAGGCTTTTCCAAGTCGGTCTATTCCCTTACTGACGGCAAAGAAATAAAACGCGATTATTTTTCTTGGAGTCAGCTTTCTCCGTATTTGAACATTGATGGAAACGGTTATGTGAAAGAAAAAGACGACCCCGACTGCTACCTTTATCTCCACGATGTGTTGATGAAGGACAATGAAAATACAATTTTTATTTTGGAAGAATATAAACCGATTGGGAATATTTTTGGAAGAAGTTTTGCCGGAGCAAAAATTAATGATCTGTTTTTCATGGAATTGGATAAAGATATGAAGTTGGTTCAATTCCAAAGAATTGATAAAGAAAATAAAACGGTCAGAGCCGGCGCCAAACTGTCGGGATCATGGGTTAATTATTATGGATATTTTGACTATGCCGGTTATCAAAATTTAGATGGCGACAACTATTTATTTTTCTACTACAACAAGCAGAAACCCGAAGACGGCGGTAAAAAGCAATCAGTGTTGGGTATTATTTCATACATAGACGGAAAATTCAGCGAGCAAAAACTTCCGCTAAAATCAGAAGATGGTAGCAATATGTCCGTTTCGCCTGCCAAAAAAGGCTATATTATGGTTTACGAAACTTTCAATGACAAGGACAGAGGCTCTGAACTTCGTTTGGAGAAGATTAACTATTGAGAAAAAGAGGTGATGAAGATGGTGAAAAGGTAGGTGAAAAGGTATTATTTATCTTCGTAATGTCCGAGATATTGATAAAATACAACTATTTTTGCTTTGTATTGCTTTGGGATAAGACTTTATAATCAGCTTTTTATCTTTTAAAGCTTCTCTCGTTTCTATATATTTCATTCAGTCCAAAAATTATTGACATCTCCAACTTTCCAATCTCCTTCTTTAGCTTGTGCAAAACTTCGTTTCATTTTTTCCGTCCATTTGATTGGCGGTTCAATTTCAAAACCGTTGCTTTCCAAAACAGGAATAAGATTGGCATGTTTACGCAAATCAATATGTGCGAATGTTGGTTTACCCCTTTTCGTACGCTCTACTGTAAAACCTTCTGTTTGTGACATGCTATTTTTTGTTTATTTAGTTCCTGAATATTTTATGCAAATATACAAACATTTATTCAAATATAAAAAGCGGATATTTTAGCAGGAGGCTCTGATATTATCTTTTTCTGTCAACTAAATAACAAATAATCCCCCCTGCCGTATAACATAAAATATCTCCCCATGAAAACGAAGTACCCATTACAATTTGCATAATCTTGTAATCCTGTAACCCTAATATCTCAATCAGCTTGAAATATTGCCCTGTTTCTACTGCGTATGCAAAAAGAACTACTGCAACTGCCAAATAGAGTGGTTTAACCTGAATAAAGGACTTGATAAAATAATAAATCAAAATAACTACCAGAATATCACCACCATAAGGTCTAACAAAGGCATCGTGCATAAACAGAGCAATAAATACCTCTATCAAAAAGATTGCAACAGCAACAAAAAACGAATTTTTCTCAAATCTCCATTTCATTATCATTATACTAAAAAAACACGTAGAGACGCGGCAAACACCACGTCTCTACATCAAAAAAATTATGAACTAAACATCTTATTTCACAACTACGCGAGCCATTTCAAGCATTTTGTTTGAAAATCCCCATTCGTTGTCGTACCACGAAACTACTTTGGCAAAATTAGCGTCCAAAGAAATACCGGCTTCGGCATCATAAATGGAAGTCAATGGGCAACCGCGGAAATCGGTGGAAACCACAGATTCGTCCGTATATCCCAAAACGCCTTTCAATTCGCCTTCGGAAGCGGCTTTCATGGCAGCGCTGATTTCATCTTTGGTAGCCGGTTTTTCCAATTCAACGGTCAAATCGACAACAGAAACAACGGAAGTCGGAACGCGGAAAGACATACCGGTTAATTTTCCGTTCAAAGCAGGAAGCACTTTGCCTACGGCTTTTGCAGCTCCGGTGGAAGACGGAATAATGTTTTCCAAAATACCGCGTCCGCCGCGCCAGTCTTTAGAAGAAGGACCATCAACGGTTTTTTGCGTAGCGGTTGTAGCATGAATCGTTGTCATCAATCCTTTAACGATACCGAATTTTTCATGCAATACTTTGGCAATCGGAGCCAGACAGTTTGTCGTACAGGAAGCGGTGGATATAATATCCTGACCGGCATACGTATTATGATTTACACCATAAACAAACATGGGAGTCGCATCTTTGGAAGGACCCGACAAGAGTACTTTCTTTGCGCCTGCTTCGATATGTTTGCGAGCGGTTTCGTCCGTCAGGAAAAGTCCTGTTGACTCGATAACTACCTCTGCGCCAACTTCGTTCCATTTCAAATTGGCGGGGTCTTTTTCAGCCGTTAAGCGAATTTTTTTACCGTTCACAATCAAGAAATTACCTTCAACAGCGATATCACCGTTGAAATGTCCGTTAACCGAATCATATTTTAGCATATACGCCAGGTAATCGGCAGCTAAAATATCGTTAATACCAACTACTTCAATGTCTTTAGAAAAATTGTAAACTGCGGCGCGGAACACCATACGTCCGATACGGCCAAAGCCGTTAATACCTACTTTAATCATTTTGAAATTGTTTTATAGTTATAAAAATAAATCATCCTTATTTTAAAGATAATTTTAACATTTTTCTTTTTTGCGCTGCAAAATTACAAAATTCCTCTCGTTTTTCAAACAAAATCTCTCTCTTTTTATCAAAAAAGTCATTATTATTTCAACAGCCGCATGGGGTAGCGCAAGCTGTCAATAAACAAAAAATGGAAACAAGCGCAATCAGGTATATCAAACCGTTTCTTAACATAAGCTTATCGTGAATTAAATTAGTTTTTACAGTTTAAATAACGGTTATTGCAGGCAAATATTTTGTGACGGGCAGCAAACAACGATGTTCATTACTCTTTTTTCTGGCTTTTAATCAAAAACGTTGTGATTTCAAATATAAATCGTATTTTTGCAACAAATAAATCATGAACATATTATCAATAATCATCGGAATTTTAGTCGGCAGTATTGTCACATACGTGATTTTCTATCTCTTCAACAAGACAAGGAATGTTCCTAAAGCGACGTATGATGAATTATCTTCAAAATACAATGAAACTAAAACTAATTTGCGGGTCGTTGAAGAACTTCAAAAGACAGCCCTGCTGCAATTTGAAACAATCGCCAATAAATTGCTGGAGGAAAAATCTTCAAAATTCACCGAAACCAATAAGTCAAATATTGAAACTTTGTTGAATCCGCTGAAAGAAGACATCAATAAATTCAGAACAAAAGTTGAAGAAACCTACGACAAGGAATCCAAAGAAAGGTTTTCATTAGAGGGAAAGGTGAAAGATCTGATAGAACAGACCAATAAAGTAAGCGCCGAAGCAAACAATCTGGCAACAGCGCTGAAAGGAAAACCGCAGAAAAGAGGAAACTGGGGCGAGATGATTTTAGAGCGGATTTTGGAATCGTCGGGATTAACCAAAGACCGTGAGTATTTTATCCAACAATCCATGAAAGATGAAGAGGGTAATAATTTAAGACCTGATGTGCGGGTAAATTTGCCCGATGAAAGAGTGATTATCATTGATTCGAAAGTTTCCCTGATTGCCTACGACAAGTTCGTTGCAACCGAAAACCCCGACGAACAGGAACTTTTCCTTGCCGAACATTTGAAATCAACTTATACCCATATCGACCAGCTCAGCGCAAAAAAATATGACGACATCGAAACCTCTTTAGATTTTACGATGATGTTCGTACCGATTGAGCCTGCCTATTTACTTGCTATTCAGAATGATTCTGATTTATGGTCGTATGCCTATTCCAAAAGAATTTTATTGATTAGCCCGACAAATTTAATTGCTTGCCTCAAACTGATTTCAGATCTATGGAGGCGGGAATGGCAGAACAAAAACGCTATGGAAATAGTGAAAAGAGGAGAATCGCTGTATGAAAAAATTGTTGGATTTACAAAAACTTTTGAAGAAATTGGAAACAGCATCAAAGCAAGTCAGGATAAGTATGATAAGGCATTGGGACAGTTGAAAGACGGAAGGGGAAATCTGGTAAATCAAGCCGTCCAGCTGAAAAACTTAGGACTGAAATCTGACAAGAAAATATCAACAATTCTACTTCCCTTAGACATTGACGATACGGAGATTGATGAAATGAACGGAAGCGAAGAATAATTCCCTAAAACTGAAAATAAATAAACGGCTGCACATCGCTTGATTTAATTTGAACGATGAAATAAATCAATACAATCATAGCGACAGCTTTGAAAAACAGAGGAAAATTCAAAAATTTTTCTTTGCAGTAATTTTCAATTCGTATGGGCAGGAAATGCAACAGGTAACCGGCAAAAATCAACAGAAATACCAGCTTGTATCCCATCAATACCTGCCATAAAATATGGAATTGCATGTTGGTGAACAGTTGCGATAGAATGGTCGCACAATTGCTCAGCGACGGATTACGGAAAAATATCCATGCAAACATAACAAAATGAAAAGTAAAAAATACCCTGACCCAATGCTGAAAAGTGTGGGGATTTGATACCACATTTTTTCCCTGATGCGTAATCGACATGAAAAATTTATGCACGGCAAGCCCCATGCCATGCAGTCCGCCCCAAATAATAAAATTCCAGTTGGCGCCATGCCACAGTCCTCCCAACAGCATGGTTATTATCAGATTAATGTAAGTACGGACTTTGCCTTTACGGTTTCCACCGAGCGAAATATAAAGATAATCACGCAGCCACGACGACAGCGAGATGTGCCAACGCCGCCAAAATTCGGTAACATTCGCCGATTTGTAAGGCGAATCAAAATTGATACGAAACCGGAAGCCAAGCAGCAACGCGATACCTATCGCCATATCGCTGTATCCCGAAAAATCACAATAGATCTGAAGTCCGTAGCCATAAATACCCAAAAGATTTTCGATACCCGAATAAAGCGACGGATTATCAAATATCCTATCCACAAAATTGATACCTATATAGTCGGAAATAATCGCCTTTTTAAATAATCCGCAAATAATAAGGTAAATACCGGCGCTTATCATTGTGTTGGTTACTTTCATCGGCTGACGGATTTGCGGAATAAAATCGCGTGCGCGAACAATAGGACCTGCGACTAATTGCGGGAAGAACGAAACAAAAAAGGCATAATCGAGCATTTTATCTAACGGCTTGATAGTGCCGCGATAAACATCAATCGTATAACTTAACGACTGAAAGGTGAAAAAAGATATTCCTACCGGAAGAAAAATATCTTCAGGCTGAAAATTACCGCCGACTATTGATGAAATTGTTGCCCCGAAAAAATTGAAATATTTGAAATATGCAAGAATTCCGAGACCTATACTTACACTTATCGTAACCAGCGTTTTACGTAGAAATTGCGTCTTGGCGCGGGCTATCTGCTTAGCCAGAAAAAAGTCGCATACGGTGACGATGGCAAGTAACAGGAAATACATTCCGCTACTTTTGTAATAAAAGAAATAGGAGAACAGGATAACAAAAAGAAGCCGTGCGGTAAAACGTTTTCTCAAAGCTGTGTAAACAATAAGAAAAGCAAAAAACAAAAACATGAATAACCCGCTGTTGAAAAGCATCGGTTCACTTGGATGGTAGAGAAACAACGACTTAAGTTTCTCGAAATCCAAGCCGAAAAAAATCAGTAAGTTATTCATTTTTAGTTATATATTCATTATATCCGTTAATAATCGCTTCATAAAGTAAATTGCCTTGAAGCGCATAGCCGCCGCTCACAAAATGGACTCTGTCGCGTTGAAAATAATTGCCGGAAAGCCAATTTTTGCAGGCATATTTTTCACCGCCGGCAACGTTGAACAAATCCCACGATGCAGCATGATGGTCGGCTGCAAACTTTACGATTGTCGATGCCACTTTTCCCATATTCCTGTTTTCCTCTACTCGGACTACCCTGCGATAGATGCGTTTGCGCTTACGATACCGCCTGTATATCACCTTATATGAACCCGGAGGTGTGGTATATAAAATGGAAGCTTCCGGACAATAACTTTTTAACATGGAAAAAAGACTGTTCATCATGTCGTAATGACTTGACGAATCGTATTTACTAAAACTCTCGTTCGTCCCAAGTGAAATAATGATTAAATCGGGTTGAAGCTGTTGAATATCAGTCATGTATTTATCATCTATAAAATTCTGGCTGGTAGCGCCATTGATACCAATACAATCGCAAATGACGCCGGACGAACCGTTTTCTTCCAAAATTCCTCCGGATCTGTAACCCTCGATATAGCCGGTCGCAGCATTACCGAAAACTTCGGTCAGCCGTATATGGAGCGCCGGAGTAAACTCGTGGCTGCGAACATGCGAATCGCCTATTTGCACAATCCGAACCACTGTTTTTCCCGTATCAACAGGATTTTGGAGCGTCGAAAGTTTTTCAAAAAAAGAAGACAAACTATGGGTCGAATCTTGTATCACGTTGGGGTTAACGCCTTTAAATGACGACAGCATCACTGTTTTGAACGGAACATAGCGGGAGCCATCTTTTCCGGTATTTTCCATATCCTGCTGCGACATCAACGATTCCGTGCAGATTCCGAAAAAGGCAGTCAGTAAAAAAACAAGTTTTATTTTGGAGGCAAGAGTTAATGTCATATCATTTCGTTTCGTTACATTTTTTCTTTTCAATATATCTTTCTTTCTCATATTCAATGGTTTCAAACAAATGTTTTGCAACTGATTCTCCACCAAGCTTGTTAATATGCGTGTAATCCAGATTCGCTTTGGGCGGCTTCGACTTTACATACTCAACGATTCCGCCATCAAGTTCCATAGCGTCCATCAAATTCCAAAAAGCAATGCCGCATGCGGACGCAATTTCCTGCTGGGTGACCAATAAATTTTTCACGCCGGGCATTGTTTTCATTTCGCCGTCAATTTTTGCGGCGCGGTCGCCCACGCTCACAAGTAAGAAATCGGTAGAAGGCAAATTTTTCCGAAGATAATTTATCACTTCCGTCATTGCTTTTTTATAATAATCGTATTTGCTTCCTGTCTTTGTAGCTACATTCAATCCATATTGCAAAACGATTAAATCATAAGTTCGCAATTTATCCAAATCCTGCAATGTCTTTTCGGGAATCGACCTCAGCGTTTCGCCCGATATACCGCGAAGCGAATAATTATCAACAACGACTCCGGTATCTTCATCATCTAATGTTACGCCGAAGAAACGTGTATTTTTTCCGGGATTATCTATCGTGATTCGCAGTTGACCAATCCGACCGGAAACAGAAACTTCCTGAATATCAGGACTTCCTGTTGCATTGTGCTGTTCTTTTGTCTGTCTGTTAACGGTTGTAGTGAATTTCAAGCCGCCATCGGTAATAAAATAAAGGGACGCTTCAGAACAGGTATCCGTCTTGTTTTCCGTAGCGGTACGGCATGAGAATGAGGCTGATGAACCGGCTTGAGGAATAAAATAATAGCCCGAAATCCCCTGTTTTCTACGATCAAAAACGCTGTCGGTCAAACAATGTTCCTCCCAACCGTTGGCTGAAGTAACAACAGTCGTTCTGAATCCGGCTGTCAGACAATTAATCGGAACAAAACCGACGCCGTTGCCTCCATATTTTTCCTGAAACAAATTACGCAGCGAACCGGTCAGTATATCCCCTTCAATAAATGAATCTCCGAAATAGGCAATGCGCACTTGACGGTTAGACGACAAAGCATCATAAAAACGGTTGAGTGCATCATGATCTGCCGAATAATCGTCGATGCAAATCATACCATTCCTGCAGGTATCGGCATATTCGGGTTTCAGCTCAGGAGCGATCGTATCAATAGCGGTAGTATCAACAGTTTTGTTTATGCGAATATCGGCAAGGACATCTACCTTTTTAAATTCCGATTCACCACAATTAAAGCCGGGTATAAATGAAAGCAGCAACGTTCCGGCAACAACTACTGCTAAAAATATCAGAACTTTATATACTTTATTTTCGTCCATAATCAAATTTGGAAGTGCAAAAGTACATGAAATATATCTATCTTTTGCAATGTCGCTATGTTAAATTTTAAAATACTTAGAAAAATAAATGATAATTATATTATATTTGCATCATCAAATTACAATAGACAATATCTATATGTAATAAGTCAAACATTGATATAATAATACTCTAACAAAATAATTTTATGATGAATTTTAAATTTGCTTTATTCCTGTTGATTAGTTTTCTTCCCAATTGGTTAGTAGCCAAACAAGTAAGTCCGGAAACGGCAAAGCAAGTCGCCAAAACGCAAATTCAATCCAATAATCAATTGAGAAGCGCTCAGGAACTTAATTTGATATTTACCAAAACGGCTGACAACAAAACGGTTAACGCTCCGGCAAAGGTAAGCGGAAACACTTCTTCCCAAGTAAACAGCGCTTCGGCTAATGTTCTTTATTATGTTTTCAGCGCAGGAGAAAAAGGATTTGTTATTGTTGCCGGCGATGATATAGCGAAACCGGTGCTCGGTTATTCCGATACAGGGACTTATGATCCCAACAATTTGCCTCCAAACTTCGTTTATTATATGGACGATTGCCTCGCAAAAGAAATTGAGCAGGCAATAGCGCAAGGAATTACTCAGGATGAAAAAACAAAGGAGCAGTGGGATAATTATTTAACAGGAAACACGGCTACTTTCAGGACTACCGCTGCGGTTGCGCCTTTACTCGGACCGGACGGCAATCCAAACAGTATCGCATGGAATCAAACTCTACCTTATAACTATAACTGTCCGACATCAGGCGGTTCTAAAACCGTTACCGGCTGCGTTGCAACAGCGATGGCGCAGGTGCTGATGTATCATCAATATCCGGCTAAAGGGAATGGAACGATCGCAACTTATAGTACAAGTACTTTAAAAATTTCCATACCCTCAAAAAATCTTTCTAACGAAACTTTTGAATGGAGCAGTATGCTCCCTCAATATCCGAATACGTATTCGGGATCTGCGGCAGAAATTGCAGTAGCTGCTTTGATGTACGATTGCGGAATAAGTGTAAAGATGGATTATAATACTAGCTCGGTAGGAAGCGGAGCATCTTTAAGAACTTCCGGCAGTGCATTATTAAACAACTTTAGCTACAGTCAAAGCTTGACTTACAAACAACGGACATATTATTCCGATGATGAGTGGAATTCAATAGTAAAAGAGCAAATAGAGAATGGACAACCTGTACTGTATGGCGGACAAGATACCGGCGGACGTGGCGGTCATGCTTTTGTATGCGATGGAGACGATGATTCCGGACATTTTCATTTCAATTGGGGCTGGAGTGGCATCGCAAACGGATATTATGCGCTTAATGCTTTGAATCCCAATACGCAGCCTTATAAATTTAATAACGGTCAGGAAATTGTAATAAATATTATCCCAAGTGTAGGTGGAACAGTAAATTATGAAATGATATTAGGTCCTGCTTCAAGTTCGGGTACGCCTATTCCCATGAATTTTTCTTCTACAAAAAGGTATGTGGATAAAGGCGAACAATTTAATGTTACTGCAAATACTTATTTAAATATGGGTTATACTCCTATTACAGGCACAATGGGTATTGCTTTATATAATAATTTAAATGATGAAGCCGATCAATATATACAGCCTGTTATTGCTCAATCATCTCAATATACTCTTTCGTCAGGTAGCGGATATATGCAATCATTTAACAATCGCAGCGTATCCGTTCCTCCCGGTAATTATTTTATTAAACCGATTGTAATAACCGCTTCCGATGTGATTCCGGTTCATACTTCGGTTGATTTACCGCTTACCGTCAGAGGAGTTACTCTTGATAAAACAACTCTTGAGATGGAAGTTGGCGATAAAGTACAATTGACGCCGTCAATTTTCATTGAACCGCCAGCGCCCAATGCAATATGGTCGTCAAGCAATACGGATATTGCTACGGTTGATAGGAATGGCTTGATAACAGCCAAAGCCGGAGGAACAGCAACAATTAAAGCGACATTATCTACATCTTACGAGGCAATCTGCACTGTAACTGTCAATGGTCCGCCTGCCACCGCCCCCCTGACTTGGTTGGGAAACACTTCCGACTGGAATGTTTCCACAAACTGGAGCGCCGGAAGAACCCCTACCCCATCGGACACTGTCATCATTGCAGCAGATGCGCCTAATTTTCCTGATTTGCAAAACGATGTCGCCGTTGCCGCCATTCGTTTTGAACCCGGCGCGCAAATCGGTCACCAGAGTCGTTTGACAGGAAAAGCTTTTGTTCAGTATGACCTGAACAATCGCGATAAATGGCTCATGCTTTCCATGCCTTTGGGTGAAGCCTATCCCGATGATTTCACTTTCGGCGGTTATCCTCAAACACGGGTCTGCGCTTTCTCCTCTGAAGAAAATGGAACAATCGCTAACGGCAGTTGGAGCGCTTTCCAAAATAGCCAAAATCCTTTCAAGCGCGGCGATGGCTTTGTAGTTAAGCTGAACAGAGACGATGAAGATGGTTATCCGACAAATCCTGACAAAGGGTTAAAACTGTTGAACGGCATCAGGGAACTGCCTTTCTTCCAACATCACGCCGAAGGGTCGCCCGATAGCGTTTTTTACAGTAAAGTGCATCAGGCTCACGACTATTCAATCGTTGATGGAAAGGGAGTTAGTACATTCTATAATATTATGGATAACGGCGACGGATATGTCAGAAATGAAAACGATAGCTATTCCGTGCCTCGTAGTGAAAGCGCGTATCAATTAGTCGGAACAGAAGACGTTTCAAAGACGTTAAACTTTGGAACCGGACACTTTGCCTTAACCGGTAATCCCTACATGGCAGTTCTTGATTTAGACAGGCTTTACCGGAACAATAGCGATGTCATCAACGGCAACTATTATATATGGACAGATGCAGGTTATGAATCCTATAGTTCCTCTTTGGGAGACTCTTTCGGAGTTATTGGAACTGATTTGATGAATAACTACATTGCTCCGTTGCAAGGATTTCTTGTCGAAAAATCCGGCGCAATTTCATCAGGCAAACTGGTGTTTAATGAAACCATGACAACAATAAAGCAAGATATTCAATTGTATTCGTCCACCAACGACGAAACTATAATGATTGATGCCCAAAATCCTGTAGCCGGAGTCCGCGCCATTATCGCTAAAAGGGACGGCGGACAAGAGGAATTCGGCAACATGGACGCCCGAAAAATCATTAATAGCATCAGCGATGTACCCGAAATATATACGTTGAAGCCATACAATGATGGTCTGATTGCAGCCGGAGTTAACGTCATTCACAGCAACGATTTGTTGATACCGGTAGGTTTGGCGACAAGCTATGCAGGCAACATCACGCTCTCGTTCAGCGGTATGGACAGCTACTACACACGGATAAGCTTTATCGACACGGAAACAAGCACAGAAATCAACCTGACAGGTTTGTCATCATACGAATACAGGGCTAATTACACGCCCTCGCAAACAGATGGCGTTACTGTCCCATGCGAAAACCGGTTTTTCATTCGCATTTCAAATACGTTCACCGGCTTACCGGAAACCTTTGCCGAAAAAGTGAATGTATATGAGTCGAACGGACAAATACAGGTAATTTCCGCCACATCAAATCCGATAAAAGAAGTTGCGGTTTATAATCTGCAAGGCGTATTGATATACAAAGAATCATCTATTAACGCAATTTCACATACGATTAACCGGCATTTACCTGCCGGCGCTTATATTGTGAAAGTGGTTTCGGAAAAAAATACTGATAATGTTAAGTTATTAATGCGGTAAAAAATGCGAAAAAATAAAATCTATACATATTATTCATTTATTAAATTAAATACAGATGAAAAAATACTTATTGCCTCTAATTTTCTTTTTGCTGTTAAATAATACTTTATTTGCAGCATTTCTGATCAATTATCCGATTAAGGTTAAACAACCGAACGGAGAATTAGTACAGTTATATGCTACCGGTGATGAATATTATCACCGAGTCCACGATGCGGATGGTTATACAATAGTTAAAGATCCACAAACCGGATACCTTGTGTATGCGGTTTTGAAAAATGATGAGTTGGTATCGTCAGGTTATTTTGTTGGAAAAGTCGATCCAAAAACAGTTGGGCTTACTCCTAATATTAATATCCCTGCAAAAAAAATGGAACAAATTCGAGAAAATTTTCTGAAAGCCACTCCTGCAAAGTCGAATTTGGAAAGTTCTTCCGGTTCACTCAGGGCGTCATCTAACACCGGAACACTGAATAACTTGGTTATTTATATTCGTTTTAGTAACGATCCGGAATTTACGGAAGACCGAAGCATATTTGAAGATTTTTTTAACAAGAATGAGCCCGGCGCGTCATTATTTAGTTATTATAATGACGTTTCGAATGGAACCCTTTTGATTCCTTCTACCTTTTATCCACATACAACAGGACAAAAAATCGTTTCTTATGTTGACAATATGCCCCGCTCAACGTTTGAAGCTTCATTTCCTGACGACGCTGCTCAAGCTGCAGTAGAGCATCCGCTGTTAAAACGGGCTATTGACGCTGTAAAGAGTCAAATTCCGACCAATTTAAATCTGGACTTCGACAACGATGGATATGTCGATAATATCTGTTTTATTATTGAAGGAGATAACGGTGCGTGGTCATCACTTTTATGGCCTCATCAGTGGGCGCTCTATACCGTAGATGCTGAAATAAACGGCAAAAGGGTTATGAGTTATAATCTTCAAATTGAAAATCACTTATTGTATGTAGGTAACGGTCGGCAAAGCGTATTGGTTCACGAAATGTTTCATACGCTTGGAGCGCCGGATTTGTATCGGTACGATAACACAACAATTGACCCTGTGGGACCTTGGGATGTGATGAGTTCCAACACAGTGCCGCCACAATCGCCGACAGCATGGCTGAAATACAAATATGGTAAATGGATTGATAATATTCCGGAAATAACCACAAGTGGCACTTATTCGATAAATAATATATGGTCGCCGACAAATAATTGTTACAAAATAGTATCTCCTAATTCACCTACGGAATTTTTCGTGATTGAATACAGAGATACTAGAAATGTTATATGGGATTCTCAACTGCCGGGAAGCGGACTTATTATTTCCAGAGTGAACCCAAATTTGAATGGAGATGCAGGTGGACCTCCTGATGAAGTATATGTTTTTCGACCCGGCGGAACGAATACAACTACCGGTGGAAACATCTACAATGCTTATTTCAGCAGTAATTCAATACGTACAACTTTCGCTGACGCTCCAAATAATCCGCCTGCTTTCTTATCGAACAATACACCGGGGTTGGGAGGAATCGTAATCAGTGATATCGGAGCTTCGGGTGGAACAACGATGAGCTTTAAAGTTACATTCCCCACCGTGGGTAAACCGGTAGCACAACCTGCCACTCTCATCAACTCTACCGGATTTACTGCAAATTGGCTTCCTTCAAGCGGCGCTACTTCTTATATTTTAAATGTATATTACATGAATGGAAGTTCAAAAGTCTATGCCAGCGGCTTTCAAGATAAAAATGTCGGTAATGTAACTTCTTTTCAAGTGGTTAATTTAGATAAGAATGTTTCAACCGAATGGTACTATACGATAAAAGCTATATCGGGAGGCAGTCCTTCTGAAGAATCGAATCCAATTTATGTCCAATTGACAGTATATGATCCGATTACCTGCGAATTTGCTTCTAATAATCAAGAAAATAGAGGCTTAACTTGTACTGTTTGGTCTGGTAGCGGCGGCTATGTAGCAGGAACCAATACAATAGGAATGACAGATTTTGCAGAATATTATAATTTACAGGGAATGTCCAAGATATCCGGCATAAAAATAAATATTGCAGTTTTGAATAATAATTCGGGCAATGCAAAAACAACCCTAAAAGTATGGGCAAAAGGGAGTAACAATTTACCAAGTAATGTATTATATCAACAAGATGTCTTTTTTAAAGACCTTTCGCTTCATGAAAACATTATTGATTTTACTACTCCCATTTATATCACCGGTCCATTTTTTATTGGATATACAGTAAATAATGATAATCTAAGCGATAATTTTGCAGTTTATAATACGACGTTAACTGTGAATCCAAGCGATAATACTGCCTATGCTTTAAGGTATGGAAGCTGGAACAGTTTTAATAATTATATAGCTGCAACCGCTGGAAATTTCTCTTTATATGTTTTTCCGAATATTTGCACTTTCTATCCGGAATGGAATGGCGTTGAAAATACTTTATGGTCTAATTCTAACAACTGGTTAGCAGGAAAAGTCCCAAACTCGATGGATTTAGCCATTATTCACGGATCTGCACCTCATTTCCCAGACCTTACGACTTCTGTCGCCGTTGCCGCCATTCGCTTCGAACCCGGCGCACAAATTGGTCACCAAAGCAAATTGACAGGAAAAGCTTTTGTTCAGTATGACTTTAACACTCGCGATAAATGGCTCATGCTTTCCATGCCTTTGGGTGAAGCCTATCCGGGTGATTTCACTTTCGGCGGTTATCCGCAAACTTGGGTACGCACTTTTTCCTCTGCCGCTAATGGAACGATGACTAACGGTAGCTGGAGTACTTTACATAAGAGCACTGATCCTTTCACGCCCGGCGATGGATTTGTAGTCAAGTTGAATGCGGACGATGAAGCCGGTTATCCGGAAAATCCATACAACAAAGGATTAAAATTGTTGAACGGCATCAGGGAACTGCCTTTCTTCCAACATCATGCCATAGATTCGCCCGACCGTGATTTTTATAGTAGAGTACATCAAGCCCATGATTATGCAAGCGGAATAAGTACATTCTATAATGTTATGGATAACAAAGACGGAAACGGATATGTAAGAGATAACGGAGTGAAATATGACGTAGCCCGCGATGAGAGCGCATACCAGTTGGCAGGAGCAACCGTTTCAAAAACGTTGAATTTATCCGGCGGCGTCTTTGCCTTAATCGGTAATCCCTACATGGCAACCTTGGATTTTGGAGCATTTCAACAGGCAAATTCAGGTATAAAAGAAAGTTATTATATCTGGACAGGTAACGCCTATACGATTTTCACTCCTGAAGGGACTGCCGGTCCAACAGGCGCTATTATAGATAATACCGTAGAGCAGTTCATAGCTCCACTACAGGGATTTATTGTTGAAAAACAAGAGAATCAGGGAGATAATATGCCGCTATCTTTTAATGAAAATATGACAACGGTTGATAAAAAAGTCATATTGCGTTCATCGGCGAGCATAGAAAACAAACTAAACATTATCGCCCGCAATCCTGTAGCCGGATTCAGCGCTTTTATTGCTAAAAGGGAAGGAGGACAGGATGAATTCGGCAAAATGGACGCTCGTAAAATTATCAACAGCATCACCGATATTCCTGAAATATATACGTTAAAACCGTATAAAACCGGTTTAATTGCTGTCGGCGCTAACATCGTCAACAGCGACGATTTGCTGATACCGGTAGGTCTGGCGACAAGCTACACAGGCAACATCACGCTCTCGTTCAGCGGTATGGATAACTACGACGCTAACATTAGCTTTATTGATAGCGAAACCGGCAAAGAAATCAATCTGACGGGCTTGGCTTCCTGCGATTATCCGGTCAATTACACACCCAAGCAAGTGAATGGCGCAGTAACTCCATGCGAAGACCGATTCTTCATTCGCATCTCGAAAACAATGACCGGTTTGACGGAAACCCTTGCAAATAAAGTGAATGTATATGAATCGAACGGACGCATTCAAGTAATCTCAGGCACATCGAATCCGGTAAAAGAAGTTGCAGTTTATAATCTGCAAGGCGCATTGATATACAAAGAATCCGCTATCAACGCGATTTCTCATACTGTTAACAGGAGTTTTCCTGTCGGCGCATATATTGTGAAAGTGATTTCAGAAGAAAACACCGATAATGTTAAATTATTAATAAAATAAAATCCATGAAAACAGTAAATGTATTAATTCCGGAAAGTTTACAGGGAACAAAGGAAGCGTATGAAGCTCCTGTTATTGAAATTGTTAAAGTAAAAGTTGAATATGGCTTTTCGTCCAGTACTCCTGCAGGTCCTGATGAGTGTGATTCCGACTGTGGAGATGATCCCCCTACTTTTTGAGAAGCCAAATCTCAACTGCATGGCGAATAGAATTCAGTCCGAATGTTTCGGGCTGAATTTTATTTCGTTCCAAAACAAAAAGTGATTCTGCATCGTCGCCTGCCTGCACTCCAGCAAAAGTATCCACTGAGCATTGATAAAACAAGTCAATGGTGTGCACATCAAAACTGGAATAGCGATAGATGTTCGGCAATGAAAACAGGTATTCGGGGGTGGAAATCCGCAAGCCGGTTTCTTCTTCTACTTCACGGACGATGGCTTCTTCGGCGGTTTCATACATATCAACAAATCCACCCGGCAAATCGAAAGTACCTTTTGCCGGCTCATTTGCCCGTCGGGCAACCAGCAACTCCCCTGCTTGATTGGTGATAAAAATAGCTGTAGCGGCAGATGAATTGAAATAATAAACAAACCCGCAGCGTTCGCATTTCTTGGATTTGAAATTATTTTCAACGAAATGTTCCGACCCGCATACGGGACAATATCGAAAAGAATGTAATGGGTGCATTTATTCCACGCCTGCCAACTGCGGATCAATCATGATGCGTCCGCAATGTTCGCAAACAATCGTCTTTTTGCGCAGTTTAATGTCTAATTGTCTTTGAGGCGGTATTTTATTGAAGCAACCACCGCAGGCGTCGCGTTGAATATAGACAACGGCTAATCCGTTCCGTGCGCTTTTACGAATGCGTTTGAAGGCTGCGAGCAAACGAGGCTCAATCGTTGTTTCCAACTGCTTGGCTTTTTCCCGCAACTGTTCTTCCTGAATTTTTGTTTCGGAAATAATTCCGTTTAATTCTTCTTTTTTCGACTTCAAATCAATATGACGTTCTTCCAGCGCTTTTTTACTTTTGGCGATTTCCTCCGTAATCATCTTGGAATCAGCCGTAAATTCCCGAATGCGCTTTTCAGCCAATTCAACTTCAAGCCCTTGAAATTCAATTTCTTTAGAAAGATTATCAAATTCGCGGTTGTTCCTGACATTGTCTAATTGGGTTTTGTATTTATTGATTAAGCCATTAGAATCGGTAATTTTTATCCGTTGTTGTCCGATAGCAGTGTCAAGCTCTTTGATATCCAGCGTAAAATTCTGAATACGCGTTTGCAGACCGGCAACTTCGTCTTCCAAATCCTGTACTTCTAACGGAAGCTCACCCCGAAGCGTTTTGATTTTATCAATCTCCGACAATGCCGTTTGAAGTTTATATAAGTTCGTTAATTTTTGTTCTACCGACAAATCTTCCGGATTCACTTTTTCTTTTTTGGTTGCGACGGAAGTATTTTGTTCATTCACAGAAGAAACCGGTTTCGCAGCATGGCTATTTGCTTCTTTTGCGCCGGACTTTGTATGCTTAACTTGCCCTTTAGCCGGCTTTTCTATTGTTTCGACTTCGTTTGTCTTTTTAGTCATATTTTTTTGAATTACAGGTAATTTACCGGATTTATGTTTGTTGTTGAAAAATGAACCGCAAAGTTAATCATTTTTTTTGTAATAACATCATAAAACAGTTCTTTTGTAATGATTTCCGATTCGTAATGTCCGATAACAGCAAGCAGAATCCGGTTCTCAACATCGAAATAATCATTATACCGCGCTTCTCCCGTAATGAAAATATCCGCGCCATAAGCAATTGCATCAGAAATCAAAAAAGCGCCGCTACCTCCGCACAGGGCGACTTCGCGAATTTCTTTCCCTGTCAGTGGCGAATGTTTCAGCGTTTGTAATTTGAAAATCGTCTTTAATCGTTGTAAAAACACCTCCTCGCTTTCGGGGGAAGGCAGTTCGCCGACCACGCCTGAGCCGGCGCGATTCCATTCATTTGCCAGCGGATAGAAATCATAAGCCGGTTCTTCGTAAGGGTGAACAGTCAACAAGGCTCGGAGCGCCGCCGATTTTTTCTGAACTGGAAGAATGGTTTCAATACGTATTTCCGGTTCGGTATGCAATTCATTCCGTTCTCCCACAAAAGGATTCGCCTGTTCTCCCGCACGAAATGTTCCGGCGCCCGGAATATTGAAGCTGCATGAATCGTAATTACCGATGCAACCGGCGCCGGCATTAAACAAAGCACTCCGCACCGTTTCGGCGTGAGCTTCAGGAACAAAAGTGACTAATTTCAATAAACCGTCATTTTTAGGACTAAGTATCCGCAAGTTCTGCAAACCGAGTTTTTCCGCTAAATAATAATTAACGCCGCCGCAGGCATTATCCATATTCGTGTGCGCCGAATAGATAACTAAATCATTTTTACAAGCTTTTATAACACAACGCTCGATATAAGTCTTTCCGCTTAACTTCTTTATTGGTTTGAATAACAGGGGGTGATGGGAAATAATCAGATTACAGTCCAATTCTAAAGCCTCGTCTAAGACTTCTTCGGTAACATCAAGACAAAGCAAAATTCCTTTCACTTTTTGTGTGATGTCGCCAACCTGCAATCCCGAATTATCAAAATTTTCCTGTAAAGCAAGCGGAGCAACTTCCTCCAGTATTTCTATAACTTGCGAAATATTCATTTACTTCCTAATAATTCCCCCAGCTTGGAATCTAAGTCTTCCTCGCTCAAATTGCGTTCGATAATTTTTCCGTCTTTGTCGATAAGCACTGTTTGAGGAATAAAGTCAATGCCATAAGCCGCCGCACACTCTTCATCCCAGCCTTTCAAATTAGAAAATTGGGGCCAGGTAATATTCAGATCTTTCGTCGCTTTTTTCCATGATTCTTTATCAACGTCCAACGAAATGCCTACGATTTCAAAGCCGCTATTCTTGTATTTTTGATAAATCTTGATTACGTCCGGCATAGCTTGACGACAAGGACTACACCATGAAGCCCAGAAATCAACGAGGACTACTTTCCCTTTTCCGGCATAATCGGATAGCGACGCTTCTTTTCCGTCCAAAGTAAATCCTTTTAAATCAATGAATTGTTTCCCTGCTGAGGTTGCTTCCTTTGTTTCAATCCGTTTTACTATCTGCTGAATTCCGTCGAGCTGTTGAAAATCGGGAGAAGCTGAAGAAATAAGTTCTTTCTGTTGATCTTCGTCAAAAGTAAACAAATTATGAATAAAGAAATATTGACCTGCCGGCATTGCAATATAAGGTTTAATAAAGTCATAACTTAACTTGCTGTATTCTCCCATCAACTGCTTGGAAGAATCGCTAAATTCCTGATACTGTTCGGGGGTTATTGAACCTGAATCTCCGATTTCTGAAAATTTAGCTTGGAGAGCGTTTGCTTTTTCAAACACATTTTCCTGTCCTTTAATAAATTCCTGATACCGGTCGTTCATTGCCGTTCCCTTAATCGTAACTTCCATAGTGGAATCAAAGCTCATCTTGATTTTTCCTTTTTCAGCGATGAATGCGACAGGCTCTAAAGAGTCGCCAACAGTAATAAACTGAA